>Ga0209541_10015754_pt1 | contig 11253 bp, 9 predicted proteins | sample RifCSPlowO2_01_FD_184027 | JGI IMG/M metagenome (GOLD analysis project Ga0209541, IMG submission 184027) | Groundwater microbial communities from Rifle, Colorado - Rifle CSP2_plank lowO2_0.1 (SPAdes) (version 2) | ecosystem: Environmental > Aquatic > Deep subsurface > Groundwater | place: Rifle...
CGAGCCCTTGTTTTTTAAAAAACATTCCCACACGAAATTACGCTTATGCCAAATTATCCGAGCCATTCATAGCTTCGAACATCTGCTATACTTTATTTATGCACATTCATGGTCTTCATCATCTTCACAAGAGACATCTTTACAAAAGAAAAACTTCGGAGACTGTAGACAGCCCCTTCATAAGACTTCTGGATATTGTGGCTTTAATTAATGGCATTGCCGGATCTTTTGCGGCAGTCCCTCAAATATATCAAATTCTAAATACCGGCCAGTCGGTGGGAGTTTCTTTGCCAACATGGGAACTATTGGCTGTGTCCTCCATAATTTGGCTTATTTATGGCATGGCACATAAAACTTGGCCGATTATTTGTTCTTCCGGCCTGTCTATTATATTTAGTACCGGAGTAATCATAGCCGTTATAACTCATTAAATATAGTTTCAACATTCTCTCATAACTACAGTTTTTAGTTCAGAATTTTGCTATAATTTACTTTATGGAAAGGTTTCCCAATAATAAGCAGCCCGAACGTATTGATTTTTTTACATGTCCTAAATGTAAACGTGCCGTTCGGGTAGATGATATAAATCATCCGACTGAGTGTAGCGGTGGATTTAAAAAGATTCGCAGAATTGAGGATGATCCCATGTATAAGAAAATCAAGGACACGCAAGACAGTAAGGAAAGACAGCGAGTAATCCATCCCCCGTCACCGCAAAATCCTCCAGGTAAGAAAGCGATTAGAAGAGCAGAGGCAAGAGCGGAGGTAAAAAAAGCTGCCATCCCTTCTAGCTGGAAGCCGGAAAAGACAAAGAAAATCGGTTCGATTATTAGCACGCATTTTGAATCGAATCGCCGCAAACACTAAAGCGGGGGAACAATTCTCGTACAGAACGTCTCGTTTATGTTCTGCTCAAAGCGAGGCTGGCGTTTCGTACCGCACCTAACGAAGTCGTCTGCGGCTTCCATTCTTATGGTTCTGTGGTGTGGGTAGAAATGCCAGCCGAGCCCTTGTTTTTTAAAAACTCCCGATATAGAATCACCCTTATGCCCCGTTGCGACAACTGCGATTGTTGTTCTGGGCTAGACGCACAAACTCAATTTAAATGATAAAATAATAATTGCGAGAAATTTTGCTTTTCCATATGGCAGATATATCGCAGTTGTAGCACGGGGTATGCCCATAACCAGTTCCGCCAAAAAAGCGCTGCGCCAGAATATAAAACGGCGTAAAACTAATGCCATAAAAATTGCCGCCCTTAAAAAAGTACTGAAAAACTACAAAAAAGTTTTGGCTTCAAAAAAAATGGATGATGCCAAGAAATTCTTGCCCGGCGTCTATCAAGCGCTTGATAAGGCGGCAAAAATCAATCTCATCAAAAAAGGCACAGCGAGCAGAATTAAATCTCGGCTGGCAAAGAAAATAAAGTAGGATTTGGTAGCTGACTGTAATTAAAAATTAAACAATTTAGCATAGCTTGACTGGTACTTCTACCCGCATCGCCGAACCATCAGCATGGAAGCCGAGTACGACTTCGTTAGGTGCGGTACGAAGCACCAACCAAGCTATTAGCGCTGTTTTCTATCACGTATTCCAAAAGCGCCTCCTCATAATCAATCTTACCGGATTTAACTAGCACGTCGTAGTCGGCAAACTGGCCGATATTTTGTGCGTCCAAGTAAGCCAGAACGTTAAAAATTTTCGCCGGATCTTCATTTAATGATAAAAGAAGTTCGAGGTTTTTTAGTTTCGCGGGGAGCGATGTTCCCCAAAGCCCGCGCAACAGCGAAAAAAAATCGTGCGGCGCTCTCAATCCTTCTTCGCGGCGTAAAAAATCCAGTGAAATGCGCGCGTTTTTTAAAAAACTAAGCTTTTGAAGTTCATTTACCGCGCCCAAAGAATCACCGCGAAATATGTCCGCCATAAACGAAATGGCATTGGCATCTAAGTTAGCTCCCTTCTTTTTTGCCTCTTTCTTTAAGAACTCCACGAATTCAGCGCGCGACAGAACATCAAAATATTCGACTTTGTTCGGTTTTTGTTTTAAAAACGTAAAATCTTTTGAGATGGTATTTTCCGAGACCATGACCATAACATCACTTTTTCTCTCTATATTTTTAAGATATTTTTTTAGCTCACCGACTTTTTCTACCTCGCCCAAATTTTCCAGCACAGCAAAGCGGAGGGAATCAAAAAGTCCAGGCGTGCGTCCAAACTCAAAGAAACGTACTGTGGCTTCTGCGCTTAAAAGGTCAAACATCTCAATCGTATTCCGCGAGTGTTTCTCCGCGTATGCCTCTAATATCGCGCGCGCGCGCCGACGCCTTCGGTAACTGTCGGAACCAATCAATACAAAAATCATAATTAAAACTCTTAACTATTCTCCGACTCCTTTCATTTCCTGATCGGGAATGAGACCTGGATCAGTGGGCAGAGTGAATTGAACCGTTGTGCCCCGATTCAATTCAGAGTCTACGGAAATTTTTCCTCCATGACGAAGAATAACGTTTCGCGCGATATAGAGCCCTAGACCGCTCCCTACTGTTTCAACTTTAATGGCATTGTCGGCGCGAAAGAATTTTCTAAATAGCTTATCCAGATCATCATGAGGAATACCCAGGCCGGTATCGCTCACCGAAATTTGAACGTAGGGAGCATCAGGCAATTTTTCAAGCTTCACCGTCACTTTGCCATTTTTTACGTTATATTTAATGGCATTATCAATTAAGCTATTCAAGACAAGAGAAAGTTTTGGCGGATCAACCGTAAGCATAAGCGGATCTTCCGATGGTTTTTCAAAATAAATATGCACATTATATTTGCCGGCAAAAAACGAGGCCTCATCTAAAATCCCCTTGAGAAACGCGACAATATCAATACTTTGGAACTCATAGCCGAACCTGCCCTCTTCGATTTTAGAGACGTCCAGCAAATCGTTAACGATTTTTAGAACCGCGTTGGCCGCCTTACTGCCGTTTTGCACGAATTCTCTACTCGCAACGCTAAGTCCCTCCTCCTTCTCGAGTATTTCAAAAGTCCAGCCAATGCTTGAGAGGGGCGTGCGCAATTGATGCGCCGCGATAGTGATAAATTCCGATTTGGAACGCATAATTTCTACCTCACGCGTGCGGTTGTTTACGATTTTTAAAAATCCCAGTAATTTTCCGGCCGGATCAATAATTTTTGCCGTCGAAACCCTAAGTTCCAACTTAGGATCCTCAAAAGAAAGGTCAGTTACGGTTACGGCCGAATTCGGCTCGGAACGAGAAATGGCGACGGGCGCCAAGGATGGAAACATCGCCTGCGCCAAAAGCAGCGAGCGAGAACTTCGGGTTGTGTCTGGCGAATATATTTTTCCCACAATTTTATCGGCGCCTATTTCAAAGATAATTTCCGCTGCCCGATTAAAAACCATAATTTTAAAATCAGTGTCATAAGCGATAATGCCGTCGCGAAGATTATCAATAATGCTCGAGAGCTCATTACGTTCTACCTTGACTTCAAGATTGGACCGAGCTAGGCGCAAACTACTCATAAAGACCACAAGAAGCATCAAAGCAAAAATGCCCGCGCTTATGTAACTAACCACGAGCGGCATATAGAAAAAACTGATGCCAATAAGCACAAAAACAATCGGCAAGAGAATCCAAAAAAGCCGCATCTCCGGCAACTTAGCGTAAACCCCCGCAATCCTCTTAAAGCGCTTGAGCATAAATTATTATTGTTCTTTTAGGGCGCTCCAATCTTTACCAATTTTTACATTTACGATGAGCGGCACCTTGAGCAAGAAAACAGATTCCATGATTTTCTTTATACGACGAGATACATCGCTTATTATACTCTCGTCTATTTCAAACAACAATTCATCATGAATCGAGAGAAGCATGGCTATGCTATTCTTAGGTAGCGCGCCCGAAGTTAACTCATCGATTACTTTTATCATCGCCAATTTTATGATATCAGCTTCGAGACTCTGAATCGGCATATTGATTGCCACGCGCTCTGCCTCCGAGGCGAGGCGCGAAGCCCCATAGGTAATACCCTTCACGCTTCTGCGCCTACCATTCAAATTTGTTACATAACCGGTATGGCGCCCTTCGGTTTTAATTTTTTCATGCCATATTTTTATGTCCGAAAATATTTCAAAATAGCTGGCTATAAAGGCGCGCGCTTCTTCTCGCCCGACACCCACGGTTCTAGCAAAGGCGTCAGCGCCCATACCATAGACAATGCCAAAATTAAGAGTCTTGGCCACGCGTCGCATATCTTTTGTTACGGCTTCGGGTTTTACTTTAAAGATCGCGGCGGCGGTGCTTTTGTGAATGTCTTCTCCGCGCTCAAAGGCCTCAATCATTTTTTCATCCTCCGAAACCGAAGCTAAGATGCGAAGTTCAAGCTGCGAATAATCAAAGGCCGTAAGAAGATAACCTTTGGGAGCCACAAACGCTGAACGAAAGCGCTGTACCCAATTTTCTCCTCCGCCTGCTAAGTCTAAAGCGGCCGGAATATTTTGTAAGTTGGGATTTTGAGAACTTAGGCGACCGGTCGCGGTGCCGGTTTGAATGTAATCGGTGCGCAGACGGCCATCACGATCGGTATGCTGAATTATTGGCAAAACATAAGTTGACTGCAGTTTAAAAAGTTCACGGTATCGAAGTAAATAGGCAATAATCGGGTGCTTGTCTTTTAGAACCTCTAGTGTATCAATGTTGGTTGAGAGAAGTCCGGTTTTAGTTTTTTTTATTTTTTCGCCGCCGATTTTTAATTTTTCAAAAAGAAGCACCGAGAGCTGCTTGGGAGAATTTAAATTTATTTTTTCGCCGGCGGCCTGATGTATGACGGCTACAATTTCTTTAATTTCCGATTCCAGGTCACGCGCGAGTTTTTTTAACGCCATAAGGTTCACACCGATACCACGCAATTCCATGTGAGCGAGCACGGGTAAGAGCGGCATTTCAATTCCATAAAATATCTTTGACAGATTTTTGTCTTTGAGTTCGCCGAGTAAAAACTTATAGAGCGCACTATAATCATCGTCGCTACCCATAAAATCTCGATTCAAAAACTTCTTTGAAACTGAAACTGGGTCGTATTTCCTGGCGTCTGGATTCAGAAGCCAGAAGCCAATGCCTAAATCAAAGTACGGCGCGGCAAGGAACAAGTTTTTTTGCGCGAGTATTTTTATTTTTTCTTTGAGACCGAAACCTATTTTTATTTTGGCGGATGTGATCTCCTTGGAAGATATGAATTCCACCTCGTCTTTCAGGAAAATAAACTTTTCTTTAACTTCCGATTGAGTCACAAAAGAAAAAAGCTCTTGCCTGGTTTCTTTTTTGTCGGTTTTTTTAGCCGGCTTCAAAACAGTAGAGTCGGCATCCGCCGAAAGTCCAAGACGTTTTACAAGACTATCAAAACCCAGCGACAAAAAATACCCAGCAAGTGACTCGTTGGGCGAGGACGTCGTAAGCTCTTCTAAATCAATTTCCCTAAGCGGCGCGTCTTTCCTTATGGTCGTAAGTTTTTTATACAAAACTACATCTTGGTGATTAGTGCCAAACTTTTCTTTCATCTTCGGTTCTTTATCCAAATTTGCGTACAGCGCCTCAATGCTCCCATATTTTTGAATAAGCGCCGTAGCGGTCTTCGGCCCTACTCCAGGAAGCCCTGGAATATTATCGGACGGATCGCCCACGAGTGCCTTATAGTCCGTAAGTTTTGCTGGCGGCAACTGATACCGATTAAATACTGCCAGCTCGTCGTATACCATGCTTTCGCTTATGCCAGTCTTCAAGGCGCGCACGACAACTGTATCGCCTTCGACAAGTTGAAGCGTGTCAAGGTCACCGGTTAAGATCACAATTTTTAAATCCGATACTTTTCTAAAACGTTCGGCTAGTGTGCCTATTAAGTCATCCGCCTCAAAGCCGGGGATTTCAAAACCGGGAATGTGAAACTCGGCAAACAACTCGCGGCTTTTTATAATTTGCGTAATGAGTTCGTCGGCGGCTTTGGGGCGGTGCGCCTTGTAGGCCTCAAACGATTCCTTACGAAATGTCGGCTCCGGACGGTCAAAAAGAGCGGCCGCGTAATCCGGCTTATCCTCGCGCCAAATCTTTAACAAAATACTCGAAAGCCCATAAAGCGCCTGCACCGGTTCGCCCTGGGGCGAGGTTAATGGCGGCAGGGCGTGAAAGGCCCGATGTATTAGAGCGTGAGCGTCAATTAAGAGAAGGGTTTTCATGGGGTCTTAACTACTAATAGTAGCTCATCATCGCCGCTTCGAAAATGAGCGCTTGATGCCACAAAATTGGTGTTGTTTCAAACCATTGGAGACCTCCCCCGTGGCAAACGCGCCACCTGCTAGCCTGCTTATTATATAGGGCACTGCAGTGCAATAGGGGCAACCTCCGGTGGTTTTTTTGTGATTTTCCCACCTCTTGTCCGGTTGGCGCGGGTTAACTATTTCTTATCTCTATCCTCCGTTCGTGTATTTTTTTACCGTGTTTGAAATAAATCCAGAGCGCGTTTTGGGGGATTATTTTTTTTATTTTTTCAGCCCATTCAATAAGCACCAACGCGTGTTTTTCTTTAATAATCCTACGCAGTTCCAAAACGCAGGCTTCCTTGGCTGACAGGCGATAAACATCAATGTGATAAGCTTTTTTGAATCTACCCTTCTTTAAAATATACTCACGAGAGAGAACAAAAGTCGGACTAGCTACGGTGTCGTTTACTCCGAACGCTTTAAGTAATGCCTGCGTAAAAACTGTCTTGCCCGTCCCTAAATTGCCGGAGAGCGCGACCACGAAAGCGTTCGGACTGTTTTCCCCAGCCGCTATCCTAGCCACTAATTGTGCCAGTTTGGCAGTTTCCCTCGGAGAAGCGCTAAAGAATATATTCTTTCGGGTGGAACGCATTTTTTAAAATATAAGTAGCAAACGCGGAAATAAAAATAGACAAAATAAGAATAATGGCTATGACTTCGAGACTGGGCAAAGAATGCGTGACTGCCTCACCAGGACTTTTGAATAAAAGATTATCTCTTTGGGGATACACTTCTCTAAACTGATTCACGGCCCCGGGAGTTACAATATCGGTAAAAGCAAAAGTGCCGTCCTCGCGCCTCGCGTAACTCGCGCCTTCTTTGGGTTGCAGTAAAAATTCCATTTTGTCGACTAAGCCCCCCGACGAGTCATAAATAAAAATTGCATCGCCGGTATTATTTAAGTTCAGTTTGGTCATAGAATATGGCAAGGTCAAATATTCGCCGCTTTTAAGAGATCCTTGTAGTGTGTAGCTTTTACCGCTTTTATCCTTCAGAATATAACCGGCGAGATTTACTCCGGTAGCGCTGTTATTTAAGAGCTCGATAAATTCCGAGGTTGTATCCCTTCCTATCGGATTAGGCAAAAGTTCACTAATAATCATAGTCGCTACAAAAGAGTTGATTTAACTTTCACGCCCAAATGTTCATAAGCCGCAAGCGTAGCCACTCGTCCAGCGGGAGTGCGTTCAAGAAAGCCAATACTCATCAAGTAGGGCTCGTAAACATCTTCAATAGTGCCCCGATCTTCATTTAAAGATGCCGCCACGGCGTTTATTCCGACCGGTCCGCCATGAAAGCGTTCGATGATAGTCTGAAGGAGTCTTCGGTCAGGATGCTCCAATCCCAACTCATCAATTTCCAAAAACCCTAGAGCATCGCGTGCGATGACTTCAGTAATAAAGCCATCGCCTTTAATCTGCGCAAAGTCGCGCGCGCGCTTCAAAAGACGATTAGCCACCCTAGGCGTAGCACGACTGGCACGACTTAAAACTTCAATTGCTTTCTTATCAATACCCACACCCAGCAGTTTCGCAGCTCTCTCAAGAATCGCCTTGATGTCGCTCGGCTCGTAATAATCAAGCTTAAAAGTGCCGCCGAAGCGCGATCTAAGCGGCCCCGAGAGAAGATTAATGCGAGTTGTAGCGGCAATTAACGTAAAAGGCGGCAAGTCTAAGGTAAGACTCCGCGCCGCCGGACCCTTGCCCACCATCAAGTGAAGCTTTCGACTCTCCATGGCCGGATAGAGCACCTCTTCGATTAAGCGGTTTATCCGATGCGCCTCGTCAATAAATAAAATTTCCTTGGGCTCCAGGTTGCTCAAAACCGCCGCTATGTCACCCATTTTCTCAAGAGCTGGGCCAGAGGTAACCTTTAGTCCAGAGCCCATTTCCCGCGCTACTAGATACGCCAAGGTAGTTTTTCCAAGGCCGGCTTGCCCGTAAAAAAGCAGGTGGTCAATGGTTTCATGGCGCTTTTTAGCGGCATCGATAATGACCTTCAGGTTTTTCTTAACTTTATCTTGCCCGACGTATTCCTCCCATGTTTGAGGACGAAGCGTCAGGTCGAGGTTGCCATCGCGAGCTTCTTTAATATCGTCGGGCTCTATTTTAGGGGTTTTCATAGATAATGAAACTTAATTTTGTTTGATTTTAGACCTAAAGTCCCGCAGTTACGAGTAGTTGACATTATTGCCATTTTATGCTAGTATTTCCAAGAACATTGAAATTTTCAAAACTTAATATTAATAATGTATAATGTTTTTTTAGTAGCCTTAGATCTGTGGGCGGGAATTTCTTTTAGTTCTTAGGACGGCCTTGTTTCGGCTCGACCGCTCCTCAAAGAAATTCTAACCTCTTTTAAATTTTATTTAAAAGAGACACACACATTCGATCCGCATTGCGGGTCATTTGCCCACAGATCTAAGGCGGCTATCTGCTTTTTTATTTACAACGTGCTCTCCGCCTCGCTTTTTTTGCTTCCCTTAAGCCACGGTATCTGTCCGGTGATTCTTTGAACTTCCTCAAGAGTCGTAATACCAGAAATCGCCTTCAGTATACCGTCCTCTTGAAGACTGATCACTCCCTGCTTTTTAGCGGCTTCTTTGATAGATTGCTCCGACGGTTCTTTATAAATGACCTCGCTTATCTCGTCATCCACTCGCAAAAATTCAAAAATGGCTATCCGCCCTTTATAGCCGATTTTTCCGCATGCCTCACAGCCGCTGGCTTCAAAAAGTTTAATCTCTTGGTAGTCTTCTTGGTTCACTCGGCTATTTAGTTTTTGCAAGAATCCGGCAATATGTTTTGAGTATTCATGAGATATGGCCACCGGCTTTCTGCATTTTTCACAAAGTTTTCTTACTAATCTTTGCGCAATAATTAAGTTAAGAGCGGGACCCAAGACCGAGGGCTTCACGCCTAAATCAATCAAGCGCGGAATTGTGCCGAATGAATCGTTGGTATGAAGCGTCGAAAAAACCAAGTGACCGGTTAAAGACGCGTGCATCGCGATTTCAGCCGTTTCTTTATCCCTAATTTCACCCACTAAAATGATATCCGGATCCTGGCGTACAATCGCACGCAGACCGTTTTCAAACGTGTAACCGCTTTCCTCATCTATCTGGGTTTGCTCGATGCCAGGCAGACGGTACTCGATAGGGTTTTCGATAGTAATGACTTTTACTTCCGGATTTTGTACGTGTAAAAGAAAGGCATAAAGCGTCGTCGTTTTTCCCGAACCGGTAGGTCCGGTATTTAAAACCATGCCATTGGGTTTTGCAAGTTCCGTTTGAACCAATTCCAAGTCATCGGGTCGAAGTCCCAGATCATTAAGTTTCAACTGGATAGTTTCGGGATCAAGAATCCTAAAAACGACAGTTTCTCCGTATTCCGAGGGCAGAACGGAAACCCGTATTTCGACTTCCTTTTCTTTAACGCCAATTGTAAACCTGCCGTCTTGTGAGATATGATGAATATTAAGTTTCAAGCCCGAGAGTAATTTTATGCGAGAAAGCAAGAGGCCATAATCTTCTTTTTTAATGCCTTTAAAAATGTCATGCAAAAGACCATCGAGTCGCAAACGAAGTTTGACTGAGTCGTTTTCCGGCTCAAGATGAATATCTGAAGCTCCAAGCGAGAGAGCGCTCGCTAAAAAAATTTCAAGTAGGTCGCCTGCCCCAAGGCCTCCCAATATGCGTTTTTGAATTTCTGCCACGGCTTTTTCTAACGTGTTCAGTTTGCCGTGAAATTCTTCAAGATGCGCTTTATTAATCTGAACCTTGCCAGTGATTTCATTACTCGCGCCATGGATAAACTGATAAAAACTCCAGACATGCTCCAGACCAGCAAGAGACACCACTGAAATTTTAAGCGCAAATTTTTTTGCTTTTAAAGCATCAAAAAACTTTTTTGCTTCGGCGGCCCCTGGATCATAGGAGACAACCACCAGGTCGTTTCTTTTTTGACCGATTATCGCTGATTTCGCATGTTGGGCGGCTTCTTCACTCATAAGACCCAAAGCATCAACCTCTAGAGGTGCGGTACTAAGATCAAGATAGGGAAATTTCAACTTAAGAGCCCTGCGCTTCGCGTCGCGCTCTTCGGCTTCGCGATTAATCTGCGATAATTTCCTCTTTATATCAGATTGAGGATCCATTTGGTGTTCAGTATTACAGATTTAAAAACTTTTTTCAAATGAAATTTGTGTTGTAATAAATACTCGAAATAATTCTCTACCGGAACAGAGCTTAGCTGGCATCTCTACCCGCACCACAGAACCACTCCGGTATATCGAAGTGGAAGCCGCAGACGGATTCGTTAGGTGCGGTACGAAGTGCCAGCTTCGCCCCTGATAAAAAACTAGATTTGTTTGCATAGGCAGGCGTTCAGTACGAGAATTTATCCCGTGAAGTTCTTACTTTATACGGGGCTATTTCTCGCCATTAGCAGAGTTAGCGTACAAAACGTTTGCTTCGTTATAACAAAAATATCAAGATGTTCTGTAAGAAAATTATGCCTCACTCTTAAAAGTTAGAACTTCTCATGACCATTTCATAACTAGTCGCTAGTGGCTATTGGCTAGAAACTATTCGAAAATCACCTTTGTTTACGGCCTAAATCTAACTATTGACAATACTTGTGTTACATTATATAATGAACTTAGCAGAAACTGAAAGAATCTAAGTTACAAACAACACTACCCAGGAGAGGAGGGATGAAGATGAAAATCCGGCCGAACCTGTTCGTTGCGACAGTTGCTCTCGCTCTCGTAGCCCTCGGAGCAGAAGGATGTGTAGGTGGGACAATTCATTTCGGCTTCCCAGTCCCGCCGCCGATGGCGCATCGGTCGCAGTACGGCGGCCACCAGCCGCCGGTGCGAGTCATCATCGTGCCGGCCCGCCAACACTATGATGGCAGGTGGGAGAGGGG
>Ga0209541_10015755_pt1 | contig 11252 bp, 17 predicted proteins | sample RifCSPlowO2_01_FD_184027 | JGI IMG/M metagenome (GOLD analysis project Ga0209541, IMG submission 184027) | Groundwater microbial communities from Rifle, Colorado - Rifle CSP2_plank lowO2_0.1 (SPAdes) (version 2) | ecosystem: Environmental > Aquatic > Deep subsurface > Groundwater | place...
GCAGCCCCACAAGCTCCGCTAACCAATTCCCCTACCTTGTTTTCAAGATCGTGTTTTGTCATAGATAAAGATACAATATAACAAAGATAAACATTATCATCAATATTTTTAATAAAATAACAATATTTATAAATATAAGATTATTAAGTTAAATAATGAAACTTGATGCGTTGGACACCAAGATTTTATCTGTTCTGGATAAAGATGCGAGGCTCACAGATTCAGAAATAGGCAAAAAAACTAGAGCAAGTAAGCAAGTTATTAGATATAGGCTAAAGAAACTTCAAGAAGATAAAATAATTGAGAATTACTACACTATGGTTGACGTTGGACAACTAGGTTTTGATTCTTATTATTTATTCGTCCAATTAACCGGTCTTAATTCTAAACAAGAAAACGAATTATATCAAAAAATATTGCAGAAGCCGTATATTTCATGGTTAATTACGGGGGTGGGAAGGTGGGACGCAGTTATTTTATTTTGTGCTAAGAGTATTGCCCAATTTAATAATCAATTAATAGAATTAAAGATATTGTTGGGAAAGAACTTGCACGAACACACGTACGTAACGCTTATTCAAGCAGAACATATAGGATATAAATTTGTTAACCCCGATAAGCACTTATCTCTAAAAACAACCCCAAAAGACCAAATTTTCTCTCTAAACAATATCGATAAGAAAATGTTAAAGACAATCAATCAGGATGCTAGAATGCAAGTAACTGAAATAGCGGAGAATATTTCAGAGCCCATCCACGTAGTTCATTACCATCTGAAAAAGCTGAAAAAAGAAGGATTGATTAAGGGGTTTAAACCAAAAATAAATATTCAAAAACTAGGTTTACAATGGCATCTTTTATTAATAAAATTCAATTCAGTTTCTTATGATAAAATAAAAGATTTCCTTGAATATTGCAATAATCAAAAAGCAGTTTATTATGCTACAAATACTGTTGGAAATTACGACGTTATGTTAGACTTGCATGTGAAAGATACTGAAGAGTTTAGAGAGTTTCTGTTTAATATAAAAAATCGATTTCAAGAAGTCATATTGCTATACGAATCTATCTTTGTATTCGAAGAATTACTGATAACCTACATTCCAGAGGTAGTTTTAGACCAAAACAATAACCTTATTAATATATCGAGAATAAAGAAATAATGAAGCAAGTAAAAATAATCGTATTCGTTCCTCTAACCCACGCAAATGTCGTTCGAGAGGCAATAGGAAAAGCGGGCGGAGGAACAATAGGAAATTACACGCATTGCAGTTTCTCAACTAGAGGCATAGGAAGATTCAAGCCAAACTCTAATGCCAATCCTCATTTAGGAAAGACGAATATACTTGAAGAGGTAAAAGAAGAAAAAATAGAATTTGTTTGTCCAAAAGACAAAGCAAAACAAATAATGGAAAAAATTAAAGAAGTCCATCCTTATGAGGAAGTTGCTCTAGATGTCTATCCTCTGTTAGATGAAAAAGATATCTAACCACAACTTTATTAATTTACTAAACTTAAACTAATAATGAGAAGAATTACAATAGCAGATATATTGTTCTGGCTGGCGATGATAATACTTTTAGGATATATTGTAGGCAAACTAACAGGCCTGATTAATACGCCCGAATGGGTTGATTTGATACCAATAATTACAATAACTTTTATGATTGGTGCATTTTATCAGAAGGTTATGGGTTTCATGGAAATAATGTACAAACGAACAGATTACTTGAAAAATAATCTTGATGAAATTAAAAGCAGGTTATCTAAAAACCTCAAATCATAACCCAAAACCTTTAATACCAACTATAGACTTATTTTTCTATGTTAGAAAAGCTCTCAAGCATACTGAAAAAAACAACAGATAAGATAGCCAATGCTATATTATTGGACAAAACCCTTGTAGATGGAATAATCAAAGACCTCCAAAGAGCGCTAATAGAAGCAGACGTAAATGTAAAATTGGTTCTTGAACTCTCAAATAAACTCAAAAAAATAGCTTATGACGAAAGAATAAAAGGAGTAGAAAAAAAAGAGCACCTCGTTAAAGCACTGCACGACGAACTAAAGGCCCTATTAGGCACAGAACGTGAACTAGTCTTAGGAAAAAAGAACATCTGGATGCTCCTGGGCCTTTACGGAGCAGGAAAAACAACAACAATATCAAAAATAGCGCATTACTATGCAAAGCGCGGCTCAAAGGTATGTGCAATAGGCTTAGACGTTCACAGACCAGCAGCCCCCGAGCAATTAAAACAAGCCTGCGCCAAAATCAACATTCCCACATTTATAGACTCTGAAGAAAAAAACCCTTCAAAGATATGGAAAAAATACGAACCGGAATTAAAGAAATACGACCTTGTTCTTGTAGATACGGCAGGCCGCGATGCCTTAGACCTCGCGTTGATTAAAGAAATCAAATCAATCTCAAATCTAGTAAAACCAACCGAAACACTTTTAGTAATGCCTGCAGATTTAGGGCAAACAGCAAAAACCCAAGCTCAAACCTTCAAAGAAGCAGTCAATATCACTGGCGTAATTATCACAAGAATGGACTCAACCGCAAAAGCGGGCGGCGCTCTAACCGCCTGTGCAGAAGTCAAAGCCCCAATTGTATTCATTGGAACAGGTGAAAAACCCCACGACCTAGAGCATTTCGACCCTGAATCATTCCTCTCCCGTCTTTTAGGCATGGGGGACCTAAAAGGACTATTGGAAAAAGTTCAATCAATAACAGACAAAAAGACAATAGAAAAAACACAAAAAAATTTAGAAGAAGGCAAATTCACTCTCCGAGATCTGCAAGCTCAATTAGACACTCTCGGGCAAGTAGGTTCATTCGATAAAATGATTTCTATGATTCCAGGTCTGGGAAAAGCAAAAATTCCAAAAGAAGCCCTTGAAAAACAACAAGCCCAATCGCAAAAATGGAAGCATGCAATTAACTCGATGACTCCCGATGAAATAGAAAATCCAGAACTCTTGGAAAAACAAACCTCTCGCATGCAACGCATAGCTCACGGCTCAGGAACAGCAGTCTCAGATATCCGCGCATTAATCAAGCAATATAAAATGTTAAAAGAGCTCATCAGCTCAGGCAAGTCAATGAATCTCGAGTCCGGCACGTTAGACCAAAAAACAATGCTCAAGTTTGCAAAAAAATTCGGCAAAAAGATGAGGATGTAAAATGGAAGAACAATGGATGCATGAAGCAATTAAGGAAGCAAAAAAAGCAGATTTCCCATACGGTGCAGTAATAGTAAAAGATAATAAAATTATTGCAAGAGCAGGCACTGCAAACAGAGAAAATCTAGACCCAACTGCTCATGCAGAGATAACCGCAATAAGAAATGCATGTAAAAAATTAAAGACCTCGAATTTAACAGGTACAACTTTGTACACGACGTGCGAACCATGTCCGATGTGTTTTACAGCAGCATGGTGGTCAAAAATTAGCAAAATAGTATTTGGCATGACCCTAGAAGATTCTACAAGATTAATGGGTCAAGAGCTTGAAGTAAGAAGTGAATATCTTAACAAAGCAGGAGGAGATCAGATAAAAATTATAGGTGGTATCTTGCGAGAGGATATTATTAAATTATTCAAAGACATAAAATGACAAAACCAATCATAGTATTTACGAGTGGATTTTTTGATCCAGTTCACGCGGGCCATATCGAACTATTCGAATTAGCAAAGAAATTAGGAGACAAACTAATCGTCGCAGTAAACAACGATTCACAAACTATGCAGAAAAAAGGCTTTGTCTTCATGCCTGCAGAAGAAAAAGCAAAGATAATAGCCGCAATAAAATGGGTCGACGAAGTTATGATTAGCATAGACAAAGATCAGACACAATGTGAAACCCTTCGTTTAGTCAAACCAGACATTTTCGCCAAAGGCGGAGACAGATACGCTTACGAGATTCCAGAAGCTCCTGTATGCAAAGAACTAGGAATAAAAATAGTTGATGGCCTCGGAGCTAAAATCCAGTCTTCTTCAGACCTTGTAGCCAAAGCCAAGCAAGTTCAAGAGCAAAAAAAAGCATGAAGCTATAAATACGCCTTTCTATTGCAAAGTGTGAAGAGGAAAATTAAATGGAAGTGTGTGCCCTAGCATCAGGTTCATCAGGAAACTGCTTCTATGTTTGTAATGAAAACGCAGCAATCCTAGTAGATGTGGGAATATCCGCAAAACAAATCCTAGAAAGACTAAAAGCAATAAATCAAAACCCTCTAAAAATAAAAGCAATATTCATCACCCATGAACACTCAGACCACATCAAAGGTTCAGACGTTCTCGCCCGCAAGTTCAACATCCCAATATTCGCAACCAAGGCCACAACACAAAAAGGATTCCTATGCTCAAATGCAGATTTAATTAACTGCATAAATAAAGACAGCACAATAAAAATAGAAAAACTAAAAATAGAAGCTTTCTCCAAGACACATAGTGCCGCAGACCCCGTATCCTACAATATTTACGAAAATAAAAAAGTCTCAATTATCACAGACGCAGGCCACGCATGTAAAAACATACAAAAAAATATTTCGAATTGCGACTTTCTTTGTATTGAAGCAAATCACGACGAACTCATGCTGCAGGAAGGCCCATATCCTTACTTTCTAAAAAAATGGATTTCAAGCGACGAAGGGCACTTGTCCAACAAACAAGCCGCTCTTTCAGTCCTAGAGCACGCCTCAAGCAAATTAAAAAACATCGTTTTGTCCCACCTAAGCCAGGCAAACAACACTCCAGAACTAGCCCTAAAAACATTCACAGAAATAATAAAAGAAAGGCAAAGCTTTAATCCCCAAGTCAGCGTATCATTAAGGGAAATGCCCACCAAATTATTTGTAATCTAAAGATTTATTATATCAAAAATGATGAAAAAGCAATGATAATAACGATAATAGGGAGCATGAATTTCTATCCACAGTTTATAGAATTAAAAAGGGAGCTTGAGAATTTGGGCCATAAAATAACAATTCCACTCCCGAACGAACATTATCCTAAAAGAACAAAGCTTAATGCAATGCACGATTTTAATAAAAATCTCGAAAAGTCAGAGGCAATATTAGTTGCCAATTATGAGAAACAAAATAAATCTAATTATATTGGAATAAACACTATTATGGAAATAGGCATGGCATTCAACAAAGGCAAGAAAATATTTATTCTGTTTAGTGTCCCAGAAAACATGAAAGATGAACTTGAAGCAATAAAGGTGCTTGAATTAAATAGAGATTTAAAGAAAATAAAATGAAAATCCTCGCTCGCGGCGCTGAAGCCATAATTTACAAAGAAAAAAACAATCTAATAAAACACCGTATAGTAAAGGGCTATCGCTATCCAGAGTTGGATGAAAAACTCCGAAAGCTTCGCACAAGACAAGAAGCCAAAATCTTAGAAAAACTACACAACTCAAAGATAGCCAATGTTCCAAAAGTAATCCTAGTCGATGAAATAAACAAAGCCCTAGAATTAGAAAACATAAAGGGCAGAAAGCTCGCAGAGTATCTAGAAAAACTCAATCTAAGTAGTATTTGCAAACAACTAGGCAATAGTATAGCTCGAGTTCACAACGCAGGCATTATTCATGGCGACCTAACCACGAGTAACATGATTCTTTCAAGCAAGAATAATAAAGTCTATCTGATAGACTTCGGCCTCGGTTTCCACTCATCGCGTGTAGAAGACAAAGCCGTCGACCTCCATGTCCTAAAAGAAGCCCTTCAAGCCCGCCATCCAGGCATATACGAAAAAGCCTTCAATCTAATAATTCAGGCCTACAAAAAACACTCATCACAAGCCCCTCAAACACTCAAGCAATTAGCTCGTGTTGAAAAACGCGGCAGATATAAGGCACAATATTAATATTTTAACTACCTAAAATCATAAACAGATCTAAGGGCGTGAGCAAGAACTGCTTCTGGAACAATCACGCCAGTAGCCCTCATCAAGGGCGCGACATGCTCTGATAAATCTTGATGGCCTATTACCCCTAAACGCTTGTGTCTCTCGGACCATAAAGGCATAGAACCGAGGCCTTCAATCCCAAAATCAGCGTAGGGATGACAAACGCGCAAAAGACTAGGCTCAGTATCTCCAAAACGACTCACCAATGACAGACAACCATCTTCATATAGGGGGTAGTCTACTCTCGGACATTCGCCATTCATTAGCCATATTCCAATGTGCTTAGAAGAAGCAGGTTTCAATCGAGCGTCTGCTGTAATAGCGCTATGGAAAGCCTCAAGTTGTCCGAGAACGCGACCAAGATCAAAGTCGCCGCCCATCTTCCAGAAGACAGAAGCGAATCCTCCTTCAGGACCACCGTTATACTTATCGGCTGAAAAAACAGCGCGCCCATCAACACTAAAAGTAAACTCCTCGCTATTGAATTCAGTATTGTCTCTCGTAACAAGTGTCCTTTCCATATTTTACTGGTACAAATAGGGTTTTTAATTATTATGGTGAAGAATAATATTAGTAGAACATAACAATACTTTTAAAGCATAAAGATATCTTCATCTATGAGTCGGCAGCGTATTAAAAAACCTACAAAAAGAGATTTTCTTGCAAGACCTATTGAACAAATTAATGTAACTTCTTTTGATGCACGCCCAATCACGGACTTATACAAAGGAATGCGTGGTTCAGCAGGGGATTTGGCTGACGCAATAGAAATCTATAACAATATGCTTCGTGACCCAAACTGCACTATTTTCCTTACACTTGCGGGCAGCGCTAGTGCGCAAGGCCTTATGAATGTCTGGCCGACACTAGTAGAAAACAAGATGGTTGATGCGGTAGTAGCAACAGGCGCAAGCGTCGTGGACATGGATATATTCGAAGCACTCGGTTTCAGGCATTATCATGGGAACCCAAATGTCAACAATGAAAAGCTAGGCAATCTCGGCATAGATAGGATTTTCGACACCTATATAGATGAAAGTCAACTGCAAAAAATAGATGCTTTCTGTGAAGAAGTGGTTGCAGGATTAGATCCTCGCCCTTATGCGCCATGGGAAGTAACGAGAGAAATGGGACGAATCCTTGCTAGCGGTAGAGCAAAAAAAACCAATACATTGGTTCAAAAATGTTTTGAGAACAACGTTCCGCTTTTCTCTCTCGGTTTGACCGATTCTGCTTTTGGCATGGGTTCTACATATAATAATATGGTGAGCGCAATAAAAAATAGGGGAAAAATGACTCTCGACACCACACGAGAATATGCAGACATGGCTAAGATAAAACTCGTAGCGCCGACAACGGGCCTTGTCATGATTGGTGGTGGAATTCCCAAGAATCATGTCCAGGACACAGTCATTGTAGCGCAAGGTGTGCTGGCAACCCTACGGCGCCAGAAACAGTACGACTTATTAAGACAAATAGGATATGAAAAGAAAAAACAAAAAGACGAGGTGCCATTACATGCGTATGCTGTGCAAATAACCGTTGCCGACCCTAGAGATGGAGCTTGCTCAAGTTCAACATTGCAAGAAGCACGAACTTGGGGTAAAGTTGATCTCTCTCAAGAAAGAATGGTGTTTTCAGAAGCCACTATGTCTGTTCCTTTGCTCGCATCGGCAGCATATCATGAAAGAGTGTGGAATGGTCGACCCAAAAGAAATTACGCGTCAAGACTTGCAGCTCTCAAAGGCGATAACGACTTTCTGACAAGTGTAGCGTAACCTTTTTAACGCCTCTAAAACTCTTCCCGTAATAGCCCCGTAGTATAGCGGTCCAGTATGATGGCCTTTGGCGCCGTAGACCCAGGTTCGAATCCTGGCGGGGCTATTAATGGTCAGGATTCGTTCGAATCACTTCATACTCGCAAGAGTTGAAGTTCCCGCAGACATCAGTCTGCGAGGACTGGCGGGGCTATTCCCTTTAGTATAATAAAACATTTAAACACTGAAAACAACAAAACTCATGGAAGACGTTATCTCCATAGTTAAAATACGCGATCCGGGAAAATTAAATGATTACTTTTGGGCATATAGCGCAAAAACAGACGACATATACCCTTACGTTATTCCGAAAGGTAATCGCAAATTAGTCCTAGAAATATGCAGACGCCTGGGTGAAGAAATAAATATAAGATACGAAAATTTATCTAGAGAAATAGTTGAAATCATAGAACAAAACAAACCTGTTCAAGAAAGAAGAGGGGCCAGAAGACTACAAGAAATAGCTGTGGGCTAGAGCAAAACCGCAACCTTCTTAAACCCACCACAACAAACCTATTCCATGAGTGAAACTAAAGCTAGCTGGGTAACAACGAAGCCGGAAGATGTAAAAGCAAAGATTATAGAGTTGGCAAAGCAGAACATGCCTCCTGAAAAAATCGGACTCGTATTGCGTGATCAGCATGGCATACCGAAGGCAAAGTTGTTAGGTATAAAGGTCAGTACCGTATTAAGGGAAGCAAAACTCTGGCAAAATAGCGAAAAAATAAACAATGAAAAGAAAATTGACACATTAAAAAAGCATATGGAAAAGCACAAGCACGATTATTCGGCAAAGCGCTCCATGATAAAACAATCTGCAAAACAGAATTTTTTAAGAAAAAAGGGAGAGTAGTAATTATCGATGCGCGATAAAATAGCAAGTGTTGTAAAAAGAATTGAAGAGATATCTAATCGCAAGGCAATTAGGGTAATAAGTCATCACGATACAGATGGCATCACGTCCGCAGCCATTTTCTCTCGTGCGCTGCAGCGCTGGAATAAGAAATTCACCTTGCAAATAGTAAAAGGCCTTGATAAGGGAATAATAGATGCATTGCCTGAAAAAGAAGTGCTTATTTTTCTCGACCTTGCATCAGGCAGCCTTGATTATTTGAAAGAGAAAAAAACCGAAGTTTTCATACTAGACCATCACGAAATCGCCCAAAAAATTCCAGAAAACGTGACTGTGATTAATCCTTTATTATTTAACGAAGAAATGTGTTCAGGAGCCGCCCTGGCTTACTTGTTTGCCCGTGAAATAAGCGAGAATAACCGTGATTTGGCTAATCTTGCCGTGCTCGGCATGATTGGTGATATGCTCGACACAAATATAGGAAAACTTTATAGTGAAATAATAAAAGATGCAGAAGTCATAAGCAAGAAAGGCTTATTGCTGTATCCATCGACGCGCCCGCTTGACAAGGCACTAGAGTACTCAACAAGCCTTTACATCCCAAGCGTCACAGGCTCATTTAAAGGCGTGATGGAATTGCTGCGTGATGCAGACATAGTAAGGGGGCAGAATGGATTTAAGAGCCTGGCCGAATTAACTGACGAGGAAATGTCGCGCTTGATAACAGCAATCATGCTTCGAAGGCTTGGAGACAATGTCGCCGGAGATATTGTCGGCACAATATATCTTATCAAGTTTTTCAATAAGCTTGAAGACGCCCGTGAATTATCTGCGATTGTAAATGCGTGTTCCAGGATGGGCTCGCCAGAATCCGCACTTGGTTTCTGCCTTGGAAATAAAAGCTCAAAAAGAGAAGCCGAACAAATATACATTACATATAAGCAAAGTATCGCGGCAGCCATGAAATATATTTCCGAGTCGAACAAGATAACGGGCAAAAACTACACAATAATCAATGCTCAAGACAAGATAAAAGACACAATCATAGGCACAGCCGCATCAATAATGTCATTTTCGCCGCTCTATCCGGAAGGAACTGTAATTATAGCGATGGCCTACGACCAAGATAAGATAAAAATCTCGGCTCGTCTTGCAGGACGCAAGGGACGCAACGTTCGTGAAATACTTACAAAAGTTGTCATGCCTTTAAAGGGAGAGGTGGGCGGCCATCCAAATGCTGCGGGCGGCCTTATTCCACGTGAAAAAGAAGGCGAGTTCATTGAAGAGCTTAAAAGAGTCCTCGAAATCGAGTTAATAAAGATTTAAAAACATCCAAGTGACTTAAATTTCATGAAACACGGTAAATTTCTCAAGATCAGATGCCCGCGCTGTAGAAAGATACAAATCGTATTCGGAAGAGCCTCAACCAGAGTAAAGTGTGGAACCTGCAACGCACTCATAGTCCAAACAAGCGGGGGAAAGGCAAGAATAAAGGCAGAAGTAAGGGAGATACTATGGTCTTAAAAGAAGACGACCTCGTTTTATGCACAGTAAAGCATATAGAAGGCACAACAGTCTTCGTAAAAATAGAAGATAATGAAGAAGGAAACATCGTATTCTCAGAGGTCTCTCCAGGCAGAATCCGAAATATTCGAGAATTCGTGACAGAAGGGAAAAAAATAGTTTGCAAAGTTCTTCGCATACAAGGCAATCATATCGAGCTTAGTCTTCGCAGAGTCACTATGAAAGAGCGCGATGAGGTCCTCGACAGAAATAAAAAAGAAAGAGTTCTGGAAGCAATCCTTAAGCCGGTTCTTAAGGAAAAGACCCCAAGCGTAATAGAGAAGATAAGAAAAGAATACGAGCTTGCAGATTTTCTTGATAAAGCTCGTGAAAATCAGAAGCTTATTGAAAGATTCGTTTCAAAACAAGAAGCGGAAGTTCTTGCAAAAATCTTTGTGGAAAAAGGAGAAAAAGAAAAGGAAATCAAAAAGATAGTTTTCTTAAAAACAATCTCTTCTTCTGGTCTGACCGATTTAAAAAAGATTCTGGAAACAGATAAGGCAGAAATCAAATACCTTGGCTCGTCTCGCTTTGCTGTAATAGTCCGCGAAAAAGACTTCAAAACCGGAAACGTAAAAATGGATGCGCTCCTAAAAGACATAGAAGCTCATGCCAAAGAGCTAAAAGTCAAATTCGAGGTCAAGTAGAATGAAACTAAGATATTACTTAAAAGATAAAATCAAAGTCTATACATTGAAAAGTGAAATTAACAGCGTTCCTACATTGGACGCGCATTATAAGTTCATAAAGATAAAGCTCAATCAACCAATTGCTTCTGAGCAATCTCCCCTTTCACAATCCCCATATCCTGCTCCCACAACGGCAAAAGTCTTTGATTGTATATAATCGCGGCAGGGTGAAACAAAGGAATAAGTTTAATCTTTAGCCCATCAATCTCAACCGCTTGTACCTTCCCATGCACATTTGTTATCCCGAGTTGTTTGTCCATATCATCAACATTCCCTCCAGCCAAAAAGAATTTAGTAGCATAATTCCCCAAAGAGCAAACAACCCTCGGTTTAATTTCTTTAATCTGCTCTATAAGCCAAGGCGTATGTGCCTTGATTTCTTCTATTGAAGGCGCCCTATTCTCAGGAGGT
>Ga0209541_10015757_pt1 | contig 11252 bp, 22 predicted proteins | sample RifCSPlowO2_01_FD_184027 | JGI IMG/M metagenome (GOLD analysis project Ga0209541, IMG submission 184027) | Groundwater microbial communities from Rifle, Colorado - Rifle CSP2_plank lowO2_0.1 (SPAdes) (version 2) | ecosystem: Environmental > Aquatic > Deep subsurface > Groundwater | place...
AAATTATGTTTGATAAAGACAAAATAATATGGATATTCCCTAATAATAAAAAGTTGAATGATTTTATTAAAGGAGCAATTAGTGTATAATGGAAAGAGAGTTTGTGGTTCAACTATCTCCTGAATTATTTAAAGTAAAAACTGATATTGAAGCAGAACTTAGGGAAGGAAATAAAACCAATGAAAAACTTTATTTTCTTATATTAAAGGCTATTGAATTCTTAAAAGAAAAAAGAGTGGGTTTGCCAATATCTAAAAAACTCCCGATTTACAGGTATTATAAAGGAAAGTACGGCATAACAAATCTGTTTATGATTAAATTAACTAGGGGTTCAAGAGGATTTTATACAAATGTGTCGGGCGGAGCATTGAAAATACTCCAGATTATTCTAGAAGTTGAGGAAGAGCACAAAGATTACGAGAAAAAGGGGCATTATTAAGAATTTCTAGGAGAGTTAGTTTTTCGTTTTGGGACAGTTTGAGTTAGTTTAAGGGAGGGGAGTTGTGGGGGACGACGGTAAACTGAATCTTATTGAGAAGTTAAAACAACCTTTTTATTCTCAATTCCTAAATCCTGTTTTGTCAAAAACCACGCAAATTTAAGAAAATTCTTTGCAATATCGTTATCCATATTTAATTTATACATGTCTGATTTTCCAACCCTCCTTGTTTTAATAATTATTCCTTTTTCAAGGAATTCATCAAAGAATATTTTAAGCGAGTTATAACTTATGCCCGATTCTTTTGCCATGTCAGTCATATTGAAGTCAAAAAAGTGGTTTCCAATAAGAAAATCCAAAAATCTGAGTTTAGGTGTGTCTCCAAAATATTCTAAAAAAGCTGATTTATTTTCTTCAGTTTTCATAGTTTATGTAAAGATAATTGGTTTATAAATACTTCTAAATAAGATGTTTAAACTATCAATAACAGAAACATTTAAAACAGACATCTTCTTATATATTTTATGTCATTAGATTTAGAAAGGGCCCGGCTGATGTTTAAGCTTGCTTATTCAAAAAAGAATTGGGGTGCAAAGTATGATAGATTGGAACACTTTAAGAAATTTCCAAACTTAAAACAAATAGTAAAAGATTTAGAAACTCTTGGATGGTTGATTGTGAGAAAGAAGCCAAATTACACGGGCATTTCACTAAACCCCAAATATAAAAAAGAAATCGTTGAATTTATTGAGAAACATATTCCAGATGCAAAAGAATGGATAAATTAAATATACAGGGTAAGAGCATCCTTCTATCCTACTAACCATAATAAGATATGGTCTTCGTCAGGTCGCGTTCCCCTATATAATAAGCTTAGGATATCGCTATATTTAAGTTTTTCGTTTAGCAGTTGGGGGGGCAGTCTGAGTTAGTTTGAGGAAGGGGGGTGGGGGACGAAGAGAAGGCTGGGAAAAAGTTAAAAGTAGAATAAAGCACCAAAAACTTTAATACTAGGTTTTGACTGTGCTCTTCATGGAACAAAGGCAAGATTTTTTTAAAATTTATTCAAATATCCCCCCTGAAGAAAGACGTAATGTTGTGGTTGTTATAGGTGACCAACCGATAAGTTGGCTAATTGCTTATCAGGAGATAAAAAATGATACTAAATTGGGAGCAAAAATATTAAAAATGCTAAAAGATCTTGAGATAATATGACTAGTGAAAAGGAAAAGAATATTGAAGAAATAAAGAGAGAAATAGTAATTGAAAGACTTAGACAGACGCCTCCTAATGTTAAGGTTTCTTTTGGGACGCAAGATGGTGAATTTATGAATCGTGACGATATGATTCAACAAATTGAAGGAAATACCGAATTGGGACAAAAGATTGTAAACATACAGTTTGAATATTTAAAAGCATTCAAGAAAGGTGGGTTAATGGGTGATTAAATGGCCTGTGTTCTCTTTTCTCGCCCAAAAGATGATGTAACCTTAAATTACTTATACCACTTTAGCAAAGAGTTAATTGATTTATCAAATTCTCTTGGGCATAAAACAATTAATAAGGAAAGAGAGGAGGCTAATAAAATAATGATTACCTCAATAATAAAAAAACAAAAACCTAATTTAATTATGTTTAATGGGCATGGCTCACCAGAGAAGATTTGTGGGCATAAAAAAGAAGTTATAATCTTTTCAGAAGAAAACCCTCAACTACTTCAGGATTCAATAACTTACTCATTATCTTGTTCCTCGGCATCGGTTCTGGGTCCTAAGGCAGTTCAAAATGGGGCAATCAGTTTTATTGGTTATAAATTTGATTTTGTTTTGGGAAAAGACCCGGATAGTGAAGCTTCACCCAGACATGACAAAATCGCAAAATTATTTCTAGAACCATCAAATACTTTAGTAAGTTCTCTACTACAAGGAAGAAATGTTAAAACCTCAATTGAAAAAGCTAAAAAAGAAATGTTAGCCAATATATGGCATCTGAATACCACAAAAAGTTTTCCTGAAGCAGTTTATTATGCTCCCTTTCTTTTTAGTAATTATCTTAGTCTTGTTGTTCATGGTAAACAAGACGTGACTATAGGAAAATAAGATATACTGTACTTCAGAAAACATTAAAAATCGTGCTTGACTTGATGATTCATGAAAATTGAATGGCAAAAAATTAAAATTAACGGACATTTGATAAAGGCCAGGGTTACTATTAGAGAGAAAGATGATCAAGAAAAGCTTAGAAATCTTTACAATTTGTGGAATACACTAAATAAAGCCATAAAATCAATCTCAACAAGGGGGATAAATTTGCCCGAGGCAATAAGTGAAAATGCATTTTGCATATTCTTCCCAGAATATGTAAGAGTTGTTAAACTTGCCAAAGGAAAATGCTCTTTTGATACAATCAATACACGAAATGGAAAAAGAATTCAGATAAAGGCTTCAAGTGTTGCGTCCGATCTAACATCATTCGGGCCAAGATCTGAATGGGATGAACTTTATTTTCTTGATTTTTCTGCAGGGGATGGTTCCTTCAAAGTTTATAAGATAGAACAAAAGTGGATTTATGATCATAAAGTCAACAAAGGCCAGACATTCAAACAGCAACAAGATCAGGCTAGAAGGCCGAGATTTAGCATAGTTGATAAAATAATTAAGATAAGAAACCTTAAACCTATCAAGATTTGCAAATTGTAATGTCGGATAAATTAACTAAAGAACAAAGAAGCTTTTGTATGTCTAAGATCAAAGGGAAAAATACCAAACCTGAACTGATATACAAATCAAAAAATCTTAACCTTAAATATCAGCCAAAAATCTTCGGAAACCCCGATTTTGCGGATTTTAAAAATAAAACTGCTATTTTCATTGACGGATGCTTCTGGCACAAATGCCCAAGACATTTTGTAGAACCTAAATCAAATAAAAAATACTGGATACCTAAACTGGAGAAAAATTATCTAAGAGATAAAGAAATTAGTCTTGCTTACGAAAATTCTGGCTGGAAAATAATTAGAATCTGGGAGCATGAGCTAAAGTAAGACTTATCTGGTGATTTATTCTCCTACCATTCAATGCAGACCTCATATTTTCTGCAACTCTCCTTACAACATTAACCGTAACACTATTTCCGGCCTGATGGTATAACTCACTATCTGAAAGATCTTTGGGCAACTTAAATGATCTTGGAAAGCCCTGCAAAGTAAAGCATTCTTGCGGCGTTAATTTTCTTATCCCGATAGTGTTTTTTATTATCGGAACATTGTGACCTCCACGGCCCATATTTGCTGTCAAAGTTGGAACGACCCCTTTTTTATTTGCCCTAACATATCTTCTCCTCCATTGATAAACTGTAAATTCTGAATTGATATCATTTTTAATCTTCTCATATAGCGGCTTATCATTGTAGTAATATTTTCCCTCAGCTTTTTCCTCAACTAATTCTCTAAAGTTTTTATCTAATGGCAATTCTTCTGGAAAATCAAAAAAATCTGCAGTTTGTTGATCTAAAAACCCAACAATAAATATCCTCTCCCTATTTTGAGGAATGTTTCCATGAGTCATGCTATTTAAGATTTTTTCTTTAACAGTATAGCCTAGTTTTTCCAATGTTAATTTTATTATTTTAAAGGTTCTGCCCTGATCATGATTTCTCAAATTTTTAACATTCTCAAGCATAAAGGCTGACGGCCTTCTTTCCTCCAGTATTTCTGCGATTCTAAAAAATAAGTTTCCTCTTCCTTTATCATCTCTAAACCCTTTTCTATAACCTGCAATTGAGAAGGCTTGACATGGAAATCCTCCAATCAAAATATCAAACTCAGGTATTTTTGAAGTATTTAATTGCCAGATATCTTCAACATGCAACCCCGGAGATTCAAAATTCAAGTCATAGGTTTTTTTGCAGTTATTATCAACATCATTTGCAAAAACTGTTTTAAATCCCGCCTGTTCAAAGCCAAGTCTTATCCCCCCGACACCTGCGAATAAATCCAAAGTCCTCAAACCGTCTTTCTCCATATTATATCCTAGCCTTCCAGTTTTAAATTATTTTGTATCCTTTCTTGAATGAAGATATAACCAATTTCTACAACAAAATAAATGAAAAGAGAGGCTATCATTCCAAAAGCAAACATCTCTTTACAGGATAAATATATAGACATGTAATAAATAGGTACCTATTCTTTATAAACCTTTGGGTACCTATAACTTTAAAAGAAATGAACTATTAAGAGGTATATGCGACTTCAAAAACATAAAACACGAAAAGATAAAGATTATTACAAATATGTAGTCGTCATACCCCAAGAAGATGTGGAAAATGCGCAATTTAAAGAGGGGGAAGAATTAAAAGTAATTTCTAAGAAAGGGCTGATAAAGTTGGAGAAAAAATGAATAAGAAAGAGATAGGGAATAGTGGAGAATTAGAAATAATTGAAAATGTTAATTGTCCTAATTGCAATAAAAAATTAATGCTTTTACCACAAAATTATCCATTGGTAGACGTTCAATGCACAGCATGTTATTTTAGAGCACAAGTTAAAACAATAAATTCTAATCCAAAAGATATTAGTTTTGGTGCTGGATGGGAAATTATGAATAAAGTTCTAAAATCTGGCTATATGGTGCCCCCAACTTTTTTCAATTTTAAATGGAATAATGATAAAAATCAAGAAATAAGATTTTATCCTTTTATTCCCAGACTAAACCTTCAAAGTTATAAATTATCTGAAACTGCAAGAAGAGCAAATTACAAAATGTTTAGGTACACAGGTCTAAATAAATTGCCTTTTTTTATTATGTACAAAAAATGACGTTCAAACTCTCACCATCATCACTTAATATCATGAAGGAATGCCCTAGATGCTTCTGGCTTACTCAACATAAAGTTTGGGTGAGACCTTCTGGGATTTTCCCCTCACTTCCTTCTGGAATGGACGCTGTGTTGAAAACACACTTTGATAAATTCAGAGCAAGAGGTGAATTGCCTCCTGAATTAATGAAGAATGGTGAGTCCAAAAACATGAAACTCTTTGATAATCATGAATTGCTTGCTATTTGGCGAAGCAACTTCAAGGGAATTTCTTATACAGATAAAGAAGGAAATATACTCCGGGGAGCAGTTGATAATATTTTAATGAAAGGAAAGAAATTGATAGTTTTGGATTATAAAACAAGAGGTTATGATCTAAAAGAAGATACTCATGAACACTATCAGGATCAGTTAGATATTTACAATTTCCTTCTTAGAAAGGCTGGCTATCAAACAGAAGATTACTCATTCTTATTGTTCTATGTTCCTAAAGAGGTCTTGGAAACCGGGGGAGTTATCTTTGATACTACATTAAAGAAAATGAAGATTAATGTAAAGAATGCTGAGGATATCTTCAAGAAAGCAATTAAGCTACTAAACGGAGATTGTCCTGAGAAAGGATGTGAGTGGTGTGGGGGGAGATGATTGAGATATTCTGTGATTATCTGACCCTTATTAGAGTTTTAAGATATCTCACAATTGGACTTACAATCTTAGGGGGAGTTATAAAATTTCCCCCATTATTGATTGGTGGAGGAATTTCTTCTCTGGGTTTATTGATTTTAGGTGATATTAGCAATTGTTAGTCAAAATAGCCTTTCTAAAAAGGTTCCGGTATTACATCTTGTGCGAAGCTTTTTGGTATTTATTCGGTTTTAGAGAGAAAATGTCTTTAATCTTTGGGCTTCTTGTCTTCTCTTCAAATTAGCTTTTTTAAATGAGGGGATAATATAAGGACAAAGGTAAGCAGTGAGTCCCATACACACTAAAATCTCTTTGGTTTCTTCCCAAAAACGTCGCCCCCTGCTTTCTGGAGAGTATTCTTCTGTGGACTTAGGTTGGCTTTGTGCAAACTTTGCTAAGCCTTGAAAATCTTCTATAAATCTAGTAGTTCTATCTACAAAAGATCTGAGATATTCAAATGGGTTAACCTTTGTTAAATCTATTTTTCTTCCATTATCATTAACTCCCTCCAAATCACCATAAAGACTATCATAAAGAACCAGTCCTGAAAGTCCTTCTTTAGGTGAACAACCAGGAGATTTTAGGAAAACATATCGCCCATTCTGAGATCTCTGAATATACACTAAAGAATTATTAGTGTTATCCCTATAAAATCCTTCCTCTAAGTTTTCAAGTTGTTCCTTATCCATGATTTACATAAATCACTCATCTTTTTAAGAATTTGTGTGTTTTGCCAATATTTTACCAATAAATACCGTGACCACCATCTCTTAAGGCTGCTAATTCTTCATCTGGTGTTAACTTAGGTTGGCTTTGTTCACGAGCCCTTATTAAATCTCCATAATAAGCAAAGAATTTCATTCTTGTAGATGTTTCAGAAGCATACTTAGCCTCAAATTCAGGCATAAACTCTAAGATTTGTCCATCATGTACAGATACGAGATTTAAAAGCTTATTATTGCGGTCGACAGCACTCAACTCTCCATAAGCTTCAAGAACAGCTCCCTCCATTATTTTTCTATTTAAAGGTCCTTCTGATTCTGACATTCTATGATTAAAGTCCTTTTCTTTTTAAGGATTTGTATAATTATAGTCTATTTTGGCCCAAAATTTTATCAATTTTTTAATGTTACCAGGGGTTTGTATACTTAGGTCGGCTAAGTTATAAGGGGAAATTACAAAGGAAAATATTCTTTATCTTCCAAATGTTTGTCTAATCTAACTACTGTTTCTATGGGTCCATCGGGTGAAATCTTAGGGTTATAGAATAAAATACTAAGCTTAGGTATTGGACCTGTCTCCCCCACATTCACAACAGTATAATAACCCTCTTTTCCAAAAGCAAAACCAAACCTTATTTTTCTTAATTCCTCTAAGCCTTCTAGATCTGCTTCATTCGTTTCATCTAAACAATCTCCGAGCGTTCTAACTCTTGTTGCTTCTCTTGTAGTCTCGGTTGTGCTCATAAATCTCAGAAAAGATAGGGGTTTTTAAGCCTTCTTATTATGTTTAAAAAATTTAAACTGCCTTATTTCCCCATTTATTAACTATTGCTATGCCAATAACTGCTATGATTGTTGTTATTAATGCTGTGTAAAATAAGATAAGATGTTCTGGACCCGATAAAGTAAGGCGCTGGACTATAAGATTTACATAACTTTGAATCACATCCTTCCAGACCAAAGCAATTATAAAACCAAAAGCAGCAATTACAGCTGTTACTACATGTTTCCTAGTTTCCTGCCTTAATTGAGCTGCCGATTCTTTTGTTCTTGCAACAAGTTCCAAATGTATATTTTTGGGAAGTTTCGCCTTTGCTAATATCTTTTTAACCATTTTAGAGCCCTCTATACAAATTTACTTGCCTAAAGTTTGCACTTAGGTTGGCTTACTATAAACAATAAAACAAAAAGTAAAAGAGGTTATTTATTTTCTTTTCTTCTTAGAATAATTTCTCATCAATTTGCCTATACCTATTACAAGGAAGGACAAACCAATTATCCAATCGCTGTACCCTGCCAATACATCTACATTAAGTAAAGGTAATAGCCATACAACACCTATTAAAGTTACTAACCACGCCGTTAACTTCGCCATTTTACACCTCCTTTTCTATAAATTAAATATCTCAGATAATTACAATAATCTGGACTTAAATCAACCCATTAATGTTGAGTAGCTGAACTACACCGGTGACTATCAAATATATTCCCACTGCGAATCTAAGGAATTTTGGAATTGCTAAGACCAATATACCTAAAAGCACGGCTAATATTCCCGATATTGTAAGTATTAATGATGCCATGGTAGATAAAGGGAAACTTGATTTTTAAGGTTTTTGGCGGCCAGTTTTTCGTAATTTTTAATCTCACCCGAGTGGTGTATACTTAGGTTAGCTTAGTATAACGTGGTCTGGATGAAGGGGTGGTAAAGTCTCGGGCGTTTAGATTTATACCTGAAGGGGTGTTTAAAGGTGTTTAAGGGTGTTTATTTATGTTTAAACGGGTGTTTATCCCCGTTTAAAGGCCGTTTATGTCCCTATTTTCTGATATAAATGGAATGAGAAAAGACGATGAAAAGAATTTATTTTTGTTGAAATAAGTGGAATATCCTATTATTTACGTTGGTAGAAAGGTTTTTAAATAAAAATTATGTTAAGTAAACATGTTTGAGTGGTTATTTGGTAATAAAAAAGAGGTTGAAAGAGTGGAGCGAGAGACTAAACAGGGTTTCGATAAGGTAAGAGAAGATATTTTAAACATTTCTAAATGGATTAAACACCTTGATGATAAGAATAAATCGCACAAAAACGAGATTTCTGAGATTAAAGAGAATTTATCGTCGATAGAAATTGAGATTGAAGGACTAAAAAATATGATTTCTTTGATTGGAAGTGGTGGTTTTAAACAGTCCTTTAAAACAGCCAAACAGGTGTTTAATAAACAAACAGCTGTTGTACCTGTTCAAACAGCCGTTCAAACAGCCGTTCAAACACCAAATTTAAGCCAATTTTCAATAAGTGAAAAAGCCATTATATGGTTACTATTAAATAGCGACATGAAACTAAGCTATGAAGATATAGCAGCTATGACTGGAAAGGAAAAAACCACAATAAGGGGGCAGATAAATAGCATAAAGCAAAAGAGTGAGGATCTCATTGAAGAGAGTGTTGAAAGAAGTGGTAAAAAGAGGGTATATATCCCTGAAGAAATAAGGGAAAAGATGCTAAAAAGGGGGAAAGTGAGAGTTAAAAATAACCAGAAAATAAGAGAAAACGGGGAAAGGGGGTAAAATGGTGGGAATAGAAGGTTAAAACGGCAAAAAGTGAGAGTTAAATTAAGCAAGAAATCGGTGGAAATAGACAAAAGTGAGAGAGAAATAGGGGGGCCTGTTAACCGAGAGAATAAAGTGAGGAAAATCTCGACGTGAAAAGAACAAATAGAGTATAAGTGAGGATAAAAAAGACTAAAAAGCAAAAAAGTAAGTAGTGCCTAAAGGGGATGAAATAGGGGGAAATGAAAGAAAGAATCTGTTATTCGGTGAAGAGAATAATTAGTTAAGACTCTCTTAGATCTATGAGGGTGTTAAGGGGGGCTAGTTTCTTAAAATTGGGTGGTATTGAGAGGGTTATTTTCTTGTTTTTTAGCTTTATTTTCTCTATAGGAACCCCCTTACCTATAACACGCCGGACATGATCACGAATAGAACTTTCGGTAATACCTAACTTCTGAGCTAGTAGTGGGTAATCTACATAATTATTGGGGGATTGTCTTTGATCTAATTGATATATCGTCGAGAAAACCAAAAATTCTTGAGGGGTTAATTGCCTAAATTTTGACTGAATTTCCCCTCTTAAATGACCAAGAGAATCAATAATTTCAGCAGCCCTTTCAACAGACTCTTTAAGTGGAAAAATGGGGGTTTTGTCTGTCTGTCGGTCTGTCTGTCTGTCTGTCGAAACCCCTTCATTTCCAGTGGAACTATGCTCTTTTTGTCCTTTTAAGCCTTTAAAGGCTAAATTATCTGTCGAGATAGAAAGATGTGTCGAGATCGTTTGTTGGTCTGTCGAGATTTTAGAGTTATCTGTCGAGAGAGTATCTGCTATGGATTTTGATGAAGTTTTCTTAATTTCATTAAGAAACTGTGTTATTTGAGACTGATTATATCTTATGGTCTCTATTTCATCACTAAGGTTCTGAAGAATAAAACTGACATTTCTCAGTTCGTTTTTGAGAAACCTTACATCTTCTTTAAATAGATTATGTGTTGGGATCTTATTTTGTTTAAACATTTTAAAAGATAGATTATAAGACCCTAGAGAGATTATTTATACCTTTCGATGATAACTATTGTGTTTTTGATTATTGTTTATTTCGATAGATGTTATAGGCAATATCACTTAATTTCCATCGCAACCTCTTACGGTAAACTTCTCCTTTAGGGTTTCTATCTATAGAGATAACAAGCTTCTTTGATTTTAAGTAGACTAAGATATTCTTGACATATTCCTCATCCCTAGCAATTTCCCTTGCAATATGGGAGGTAAAAACTGCCTGGGGAGACTTACTAAATAAGAAGGCGAGAATTTGTTCAGAGATCTTTTCCCTTTTTACATCAGAAATTTTCATAATAATAGATGAAGAAAGATAATTTAAAAAATATTGTATGAGGTTATTTCTTTTTCTTGGCGTCTTTATCTGGAGAGAGTGAATCCTTGGTAATTTGGGGCATAGGTATATGGAAGGGTAAATTTAGTTCTTGTTCCAGCTCTAAGGCTTTAATATTGGATCTTCCAAAAATAAAATTGAATAAAATCGGTCTTAATTCTTCGTTTATAATCTTGTCATCATCCCATTGAGAGACTATCTCTTCTGCTTCTTTCTTTCCAACTAAAAAGAGAATTGAGCCTTCAAAGGAGATTTTACCCACGTTTGGAGAATAGTCGATTGAGTAATCAAACTTGACTGTTAACGCTTCCCCTTCCTTTAAGATTTCGTTTTTTACCTGTTCTATAGAATCTATATGAATATTTGAATTAACTCCCAGATTACCCATATCGTCGCTCTTCTTTTCGGCGCTTATTTTATTAAAATTAAAACCTATTACCCTCATTTTATAAAAGAAAGTTTAAATCAGATCTTCTTCAGAAACCACGACAAAATCGCCTATTGCAATTATAGAGTTATAAGGAACAAGTAACTCATCGGCATTAGTTTTTTCTAAAGTTAGATTTCGAGTGTAGGGTGTAGGCTCTCTTAAGACCACATGAATTAACTCACCAGACTTTGTTTCAAAAGTAATATCTTTAACAACA
>Ga0209541_10015758_pt1 | contig 11251 bp, 16 predicted proteins | sample RifCSPlowO2_01_FD_184027 | JGI IMG/M metagenome (GOLD analysis project Ga0209541, IMG submission 184027) | Groundwater microbial communities from Rifle, Colorado - Rifle CSP2_plank lowO2_0.1 (SPAdes) (version 2) | ecosystem: Environmental > Aquatic > Deep subsurface > Groundwater | place...
TTTTCTTTTAGCCGGTCCAATGCTTCTATGCGTGCTTTCTCTACTTCGGACGTGAACGCACTAATCTCGCCGCCTACGAGCGTCTGAAGTCCAGCCACAAATCGTCCGCCTACCCCTCGGCTTCTTGCGGTTAAACCCGATACCAAACCTAAAACCTTTTTTACGCTGTAACCAGATATATCGTTGGTAGTAACCACCATTACATCGTCTGCCATATTTGCTTTATTCTGTTAAATCTTATAAACCTTCCCTATCTGTTCTTCGTATGAAAAAACCCGAATTCCGTTTTCTACCCCAAAGCGAATCCTTTAAAACAAGTTAAGCAATAAACACTATTGGTGAAAAGCATGGAAAATGCAAATATCAACATGGTTTATGAGGAAATCAAGTTGGTTAGGAAAAAATTAGAATATTTGGAAGACGTTCTGCTGCCAGAAGAGGAAATGTCAGAAAAAAAATTAAAGGAAATAGACCAATTGCGCAAGGACGCTTTAGAAGAGCACCGAAAGGGTCAAACTATAAAGTTAGAAGATTTATAGGTCTTATAATGTTCCAGATAGAATTCAAGAAATCTGCTAAAAAGGAACTTGATAACTGCCCTCCTAATTATCGAAATAAGATTATTGGAGCAGCCAATTTCTTAAGAACCGAACCCTACCCATTCAAATTTTATGATGTGAGAAAAGTAAAAGGGCGAGAGCATGTTTACGGCATAAGAATTGGCAAATACCGATTTTTATACGAAATTTTCAAGGAAGAAAAATTTATTCTTATTTTTAAAATCGAATTAAAATCAGAAACAACATATAAATTCTGAAAGGGGATGAAAATTATGAAAAAACCCGAATTCCGTTTTCCGCCGGTTTTCAAGAGATTGAAACGGGGCGGACCGGCCATTATATTGCCCAAGGATAGCGGAATGATTATTGCATATGCGGGCATTGGCCGCGAAAGCGTAGTGGTGGAGGGTGGATCCGGAAGCGGTTTTCTTACGATTGCACTGGCACAAATCGCAAGGGAAGTTGTCAGCTATGAGAACGACGAACGGTTTGCCAGACTGGCAGAAGAGAATGTTAAGCGGGCGGGGATGAAGAATGTCAAAATCAAACAGGCGGATATTACGCAGGGAATAGAAGAAAAGGATACGGATGCCGTAATACTGGATATACGGGATGCCATAAAAGTTGTCCAGCATGCTCGTGCCTCCCTGAAAAGGGATGGCTGCCTTGTTGCCTACCTCCCCAACATGGAACAGGCCAAGGAATTTTATCTGGGATGCGAAGCGTTTAGCGAGACGTTCATGCTGGAAAACATTGTCCGGGAATACGAAGTGCGCGAATTTGGTGTACGCCCCAAGCACTGGGGGCTGATGCACAGCGGATATCTCGTTTTCGCAAGGAAATAGCCGTATTTAAAACGCTTTGCCCTATCTGTCCTGTATGGTAATGGAAGACATCGGTTTCTGCCTGGAACAAACGCTGGCAGGCGGCATACCGCTTCCCGGGCAGGAGCTTCGCATTCTCTTGGCATTCCTGGGCCTTCTGGCCGTTTCCTATTTCGACCTGTTCAACCGCCGCAACGTGCCGGATAAATTCCTATACGGGTTTTTCCTGGTTTCCGCAATTGCGAATGTCGTCTTTTTCGATGCATGCTTAATCGTCTACACGCTTGCCATCGCCGTTCCTCTTTTCCTCCTGGGCTATCTCTTTTACCGCCTGGGCCAGTGGGGCGGGGCCGACGTGGCGGTCATCCTCTCCCTTATGCTGCTCGTTCCCATTCATCCTTCTTTCGTTTCCCTGCTTCCCAACTATCCGTTTATCCTGTCGGTCCTGCTCTTCTCCTTCACGCTCTTTGCCCTGTATACCATCGTCCATTTCGGCATCCGGCTGGCACAAACCAGGGCACGTGCCGATGTCAAATACCTCCTCTTCCTGCTTCCGTATGCGGCGGTTATCTATCTATTGGCCCAGCTGCCCCTGGTCTCCCCGACCTATATCCTGATCCTGTCGATTGCGGTCACGGGCAGCGTATTCTACATGGCCTACCGCCAGCCCATCATCCAACTGCTCTCGGAAAAGCTGCCGTTGAAAAACGTCGAAATCGAGGACATCCTGGCCCTGGAGCGCATGGAGGAGCAGGCATCGAAATATAGGCTCCAGCGGCTGGTCACGCGAAGCGAACTGGCCCGCCTCCGTAAACTGCGTATATCCCATCTTTACGTCTATACCGGGCTGCCTCCTTTCCTTCCGTTTCTGCTGGCCGGGTTCGTGCTGGCGCTTTACTTCTCCTCCTGGCTACTGTTTTAAAAACGTCTCTCCCTCTTTTGATACGTATGCTTTCGATAGTGGATATCGTAAAATACGTTGTCGCGTTCTTCTTCCTCTACGCTACGGTGTTTTTCCTGCTGCTGGCCATCCAGAACCGGCATGCGCTCACCCGCCCGGTTCCCGATACCCGCTTCCGTCCGCGCATCACGGTCATTATTCCGGCCTACAACGAAGAAAAGCACATCGGCCGCTGCCTGCGGTCGCTGCTGGACGTTCATTATCCCCAGGATAAACTGGAAATCATCGTGATGGATGATGGATCGACCGACGGGACGTATGCCCTGGCCCGTTCCATTGCCAAAAAAAACAGGATCGTAAAGGTTTACACCCAGCCCAACGCCGGAAAGGCCGCCACTCTCAATGCCGGCATCGCCCATGCCCGCGGCGAAATTATCGCCACCTTGGATGCTGATTCATATGTCAGCCGGGATGCCATCCTGAAGATGCTGCCGTTGTTCGATAGCGAGGACGTGGCTGCGGTAACCGCCGCCGTTCACGTGCGGCCGAAACGAAATGAAGGTTTCCTCCGGACAATGCAGAAGCTGGAATACCTCTTCATCGTGTTCTCCCGGAAAATCCTCACCTTCATAGATGCCGTGCCGGTCACGCCGGGTCCGCTGAGCATGTTCCGTGCCTGGGTCTTCGAGCGGCTGGGTCCATTTGACGAAAAAAATATCATGGAAGACCAGGAGATGGCGTTGCGCATCCAGGCCGCCGATTACCGGATACGGAGTTCCATGGATGCCAATGTCTATACCGAAGTACCGGAGAATTTCGGTGCGCTCCTCAATCAGCGCGTGCGGTGGCACCGTGGTGGCCTGCGCAACAACCTAAAATACCTGCGGCTGATGTCACCGTCCTACGGCGATTTCGGAGTGATGATGATGCCCATGACGTTCATCGCGCTCTTCTCCATGCTGGCGCTCTTTGTCATCACCGGCGGCTATTACTTCTCGACTTCCTTTTACTATTCCACCTCGCTTGGCTTGGAATCGCTGCTGCTGGGCATCGAGCCCCTGCATATCATGGGCATATTCGTCATGCTGTTCAACATCGCCTGGGTGCTGTGGGGGCTGTGGATATTCAAGAACGAGAAGGTGAACCCCTTTAAACTGGTGCTCTATCTGTTTGTCTACCTTTACCTGATCACCCTCTACTGGTTCGTGGCCATCCTCCGGGAACTGAGGGCCCAAAGGCTGTCGTGGGATGGTTAAACATGAAACGCACGCTTTCTATCCCCCTGTATTTCCTGGCGCTGGCTATCACCCTCCTGGTATTCGCTATCGGTGTGTACATTGGCACGGCCATTGATACCGCCAATCTTGGCAGCATCCAGCGCAATCTGGACGAGGTGGGCAGCGGCGTATCCTCCCTGGAGTTTCTTCTCCTTTCCGAGGACCCCCAGTTCTTCTGCCCGGTCTATCTGGACGAGCTGAACCGAATCAACACCGATATCGAGCGGATCGGTCAGCGGCTTACGCTTCTGGAAGAGGAAAAAGGCATCGTGGACGCCGAGCTGAAACGGCGGTTCTTCCTGCTGGAAATGAACTCCTATCTCCTTTCCCAGCGGGTCAATACACAATGCACCCAGAACATCACGCTCATCATGTATTTCTATTCTAATCAGGCCTGCGCCGAATGCGCCCGACAGGGGGTGGAGCTGACCGAATCCCGGCGGCAGGCTGGGGATGTCCATACCTACGCGTTTGACGGGGATCTCGGCAGCCCGATCGTGACAGCCCTGAAGGACAAGTACAATGTCACCTCCTATCCCACCATCGTTATCGATGACCGCGTCTTCGAGGGATTTGTCGACGCTTCGCGCCTCCGGGCCGAAATCGGCTGAATTATAAAAAATGGCTGAAAGTGATAGATTTTTAAATAGTTTTGCGCACGTTATACCTATGAGGCACAGAGTAAGAACCCTGTTCAGTTCCCTTAGAGGCAGCCGGGCCTCCGGCGTTTTTCAGAGATTCTCCCAATTCCGCCGGTCCGCGCCCGTGGAGGAGCCCGGCTACGGCATACCCGCTGCCCTTATCGTTAGCCCAGCGCCCGCCGTCGCAGGCGGGGGAGATGCACCTGCCTTTGAGCCGGCGACCCTAGGCGGCACGTCCCAAAAGAAAAAAGAGAAAAAACCATTCGGCAAACGATTGCTGCACCTGCCCGAAGTAGTTGCCATCGCGGTAGCCGGCGAGAAAAACAGCGAAGGAGAGCGGCCGCTTCCCCGCATCGTGGGTCGGCTGGGGCTGCTGGCGGCCGGGGCTGCTGCCGTTTCTCTGGTTGGCATGTCGGCGTATTATGTTACTTCCGACTTCTGGTTCGGATCGTCCATGCCCGGTCTTGGAAAAGCGTTTAAAGGGGGAGTTGCCACCGCTGTCCAAAACCTCAAGGAGGTCGCAGGCTATGCTACGCATGCAGCCGCTTCGCATTGGCTGAACAACATCGTAGGATTCTATCTGGCAACCAAAATCGTCGGCAGGTTTAGGCATTTCTCCCGGCTCCGTTCCGGCATCCGTAATAAAATTGCTGAGCTGGATGCAGAAATAGCTGAGCTGGATGTTCAAATCCGAGATCTGGATCCCCTTACGCATGCGGATGAGATTCATTCCTATAATCAAAGAAAAGCGGTCTCCCTTCAGGCGCGCGGCCAATTGGAAAGCGCATTGGAGATAGGCCCGCTTGACCGGGTCAAGTTTTTCCTCCCATTTGCAATTAAGAAGGCCGTATATGCATGGGCGCTTTTGGATATCCCCCAGCTCGTCAACGCTGCCCTTGGAAAATCCCCTCTGGGCGAAAACATTTACGCTACCCCTATGGTGGAAATCAACAGGAGCGCCGTCTTTATGCTGTGGCAGGAACTGCCGGGTATGGTAATGGCTGCCATGGTGGGATTGGCGGTCTATCTCAATGGCATACGCCTACGTCATAAAGAGAAGCAGCAACAGCTGGCCCAGCAGCGGTAACCTCCCAAACTCTTTTAAAATAATTCTTTTTAACTCCTTACTATGCCATTCATATGGATATTGCTTGGAATAGTTGTTATCCTGTTTCTATGGCTGGTCCTTACATATAACCGTCTTATCTCCCTGCGCAACCGCATTCAAAATGCATGGGCGCAGATAGACGTGCAGTTGAAGCGAAGATACGATCTTATCCCTAATCTGATTGAATCTGTGAAAGGATATATGAAACATGAGAGGGAAACACTCAACGAAGTAACAAAGCTGCGCACACAGCTTATTACAGGAACGCCTGAGCAAAGGATGAAAGCGGATAACATGTTCAGCCAGGCATTGAAAAGCATTTTTGCAGTCGCAGAAAACTATCCCAAATTAGAAGCAAGCCAGAATTTCAAACTGCTGCAGGAAGAATTGGCCGGCACGGAAAATAAGATTGCCTATATACGGACAGCGTATAATGATAGCGTATTGGAATATACCAATGCAGTCCAGTCATTTCCGACGAATATCATTGCAGGCATATTCGGCTTTGGTGCAAAACCGTATTTAGAGACACCGGCAGCTGAAAGAGAAGCGGTTAAGGTAAAATTCTGATTATCTGATATGCGTTTGCGAAATGCGACAAGTGATATCTGATATCTAAATGAAACTAATGCTTTTTAGTTTTCTTCGTAATATTCCCATACAAAACTTCATCTATTTCTAGGCTGCTTTTCTTACTACCTGGCCCGAAATCTACAGGCTTGAAATCAAAGGCACTCTTCTTTTTCTTGATATCCATAATATTTTTCTAAGCCGAAACTAATTTAATTAGCTAATATATCATACCTACATGGCATATCAAAAAATCAGCTTTTTCGATGCAATTGGAGCAAATAAACGAAATTCGATTTTACTGCTTCTGGCGATATTCTTTTTTTTCCTTATCGTTATAGCCGCATTTTCCTATGCATTTGATCTGGGTGGCATAGGTATTTTTGTTGGATTTTTTGCTTTATTGTTTTATGCCTTGGTCAGCTATTTTGCAGGCGATAAGGCGATATTGAGCATGAGCAATGCGCAACCGCTCGATGAGAAAAAATTTCCATTTGTATATAATGTAGTAGAGGGTTTAAGCATCGCGGCGGGCATACCCATGCCCAAGCTTTATATCATCGAAGATCCGTCTCCCAATGCCTTTGCAATCGGGCGCGATCCAAAGCATGCGAGCATTGCTGTTACGCGCGGCCTGCTGGAAAATATGAAACGCGAAGAACTGGAAGGGGTGCTTGCGCATGAGATTTCGCACATTGCAAATTATGATGTAAGGTATATACTCATCGCAATCGTTTTCGCAGGTGCCATAGCATTAATCGCAGATTTTACCTGGCGAAGCATGAGGTTTAGGGGAGGCAGCGATCGCAGAAGCGGAAATGCACTATTTCTCCTAATCGCGGTTTTGCTCATTGTTTTGGCGCCCATATTTGCAGAGCTTATCCGTTTAGCACTATCCCGCCAGCGCGAGTATCTTGCTGATGCCAATGGTGCAAAACTAACCCGTTATCCGGCAGGTTTGGCAAATGCTTTGGAAAAAATCGCAAAATTCAACCAGCCCGTTGCTGTCGCAACTGATGCAACTGCACCATTATACTTCGCCAATCCGCTGCCAAATAAATTCGCGCATTTCTTCTCCACCCATCCGCCGGCCGAAGAGCGGGTCAAACGCCTGCGCAGCATGTAATCCAAATATAAATCTTTTTATTCATGTTTAATCAGCTATTTGTACTTACCGAGAGGTGAAATGAAACATGTATGGAGTATCCCCGCAGGCCTATGATCGCGCGATTACGGTATTCTCGCCGGATGGGCGTTTGTTTCAGGTCGAATACGCCAAGGAAGCGGTAAAACGCGGCGCAACCGCCATCGGCATCGTTGCCAAGGACGGCGTTTGCCTCGTCGCATTCAAGAGCATCCATTCCAAGCTGGTGATGCCGGAATCGCTGAAAAAGGTTTTCGAGATCGACAACCATATCGCGGTTACCGCGAGCGGCCTGATCGCCGATGCACGGCGACTGGTGGATATTGCCCGCCTGGATGCCCAGCGTCATCGTATTACCTACAACGAAGCCGTAAGCGTGGAAACCATTGCCCGCAGTGTATGTGATCTTATGCAGATCTACACCCAATACGGTGGCATCCGGCCGTTCGGCGTATCGCTGCTTATTGCCGGTGTAGACAATGGCACGCCCCAGTTATACGAGGCCGAGCCGAGCGGGGCCATGACCTCCTATCGCGCGGATTCCATCGGTGCCGGCAAAAAGGAAGTGGACGACATTCTCGATAAATACTACAAGGAAAGCATGACGCTGGAGGATGCGATATCGCTCGGCGTCACCGCATTGAAAAAGACCCAGGAGCAGAAACTCCAGCCGGAGAATGTGGAAATCTCCTACATCTCCAAAGAAACCAAAAAATTCACTTCCCTGGAAGACAAGGAAGTGGCTAAGTACCTCAAGAACTAGTTTCGTTGCACGGCCACGCGCACCGTCCTCCCGTCTTCCTCTGCTGTAAAGCGCACTACTTCTGCATCTGCTGAACTGGGGATAGGTTTTCCTGTTAAAACCTCGTCTGCCCGGCAGAATTTTCCACGCGTGCGCAACAGCTGTTCGTGGGTAACCACTTCCCCGGAGACAAACTCATACCATGTGATGCCTGTAGGCGTTACAATTACCACGCTTCTTCCGTTTTCCAGTATCTTTGCTCCTTCGCTTATCTTCTCAAAATTCTCTGTTCGGCTTACTACGCTTTTCCCCAGGTATATCCGCCAGATGTGCTTATCCGTAACTATCATGAAATAATCCTTGAACTCCTGCTGCGCCAGAACGCGTTCCCCTTCAAACACCATTCCCCTATTACCGGCTATCTTCTCGCACAAAGGAACAGGAGGTTTGGAGGGCTTCCACGGAATCCGGGATGGAGCAGCGCAACTTGCCGCCAAAACGACTGCCCATCCGATTCGTCGCATGCTTCATCTCCCATTCGTCTTTTCTTACCTTAAAAGCTAATAGTCCACTTCCACGCCTATCTGTATTTTTCTTCCGTCTTCATCCGATGTAAACGTCATTACCTTCACATCGGGCGGAAGCTTCTCCCCGGGTTTAACCTGTCTCGCCTTGACCGGCCGTATCGGATGGGCAAACAGCTTCCGGTGGGCGATCCCCCCGTTTTCCGTAAATTCGTACCATGCCATGATATTGGGACCTACGATGACCACGCTTCTTCCGTTTTCCAGTATTCCGGCAACCCGGCTATCCCTCTCCTGGTTCTCCACGCTCTGCCTAGTACTCCCTGAATACACCCACCAGATCTTCTTGTCCGTTACGACTATCAGGGAATTCTTGAATTCCCGGTGCGCCAGGACGCGTTCTCCTGGAAATGTCACCGTCCCGCATTTCCACCGGACTGCAGTCGTTATCCTTTCCGATAATGGCTGCGGGGCATACTCCATTCTTGGCATCGCACGGGCCGTGGATGCAGCACCTGCCGCCAACAAAACCGCTGCAGCCAACCGCATATTCTCCTACCTCTGCGCCACCTTCTGCCCCACAAAACGATAGCCGATGGCGCCTCCGGTCGCCCCCTCTTCCTGTTTCAAATCCAGCGCCACCATTATTTTTTTGGATGTATCAAGCGCGGTTCCATCTGTGTTCCGTATCTCGACCCTGCCGGCTTTCCACGCGCTTTGGAGCATGGTAAGGTTATCCAGGCCCGTTTCCCTCAGGAATGCCTTCAGCGGGTCTCCCCTGCCGCGGGTGGACGTATAACTGGAAAACGGCTTGGGCGATTGCACAATTATCTGGTATGTTCCATCCCCGATCGTCCGTTCCAACGTTATCGTATACATCTGCCTTGTTTTTTCGGCTGTTGCCGGGCCTCCTCCTTTCACCATTTCATCACCTTTTTTTCTATTATTGCCAACCTTTTATAAATGTTTATTTTTCAGGTTTTCTGTGTTTTTACTACCGTCCCGCTGTGCCGTTTTCCATCCAGGGCAGCCATTATATCCCCTACTTTCTTCCCGTTCACGAAGTGCGTTTCCAGCTTGCTCCGTGCGATGAGTTTACAGGCTAAAATGTCAAACACAAAATTCTCCCCTGCCCGCCGTTGATCGTATTCACAGGCCGCATGGATGAGCTGGTGGTAGTCCATCCTATCGAATTTCTTTGCCTCTGGATTTTTTTTCGGATCGCTGTCGTACACCCCTTCCACATTGCTGATGTTCACCAGCCGTTTCGCGCCCAGTGCTTCTGCCAGCAGCGCCGCATCCGCATCCGTCGTAATCCCTGGGATCGTTCCGCCCATGACTACTATCCTGTGCTTTTTGGCCTGCATCCGGGCTTCGTTAAAATCAGTACAAACCTTTCCATAGGCCATCTTTCCCAATGCGTTTATCACAGCCTTGGCGTTCTCCTTCGTAGCCTGGATGGCCGCTTCATCCGCCTCAAACTCGTTCCCCCCCTTTGCACGCACCTTGTCCGCATATTTTCTTGCCGCGTTGCCTCCGCCCACGACAATGCCAAAATGATAATCACTTTTTTCCAGCAGCTTCCGCAGATTCTCCAAGAAGGATCTATCTATTCCGTTCTCGGTGCTTACCTGGCTTCCGCCCACGGAAAGAACGACATGCATGGCTAACTACGTATTTAAAAACATTTAAAACCAATCCTATTCATGGATCTCGGAATGGAGAAAATAGAAAAGCAGCTGCGCAAAAAGGAGGAGCAGTTTGACAAGGTGATGGTGGAAAACCGCCTCATCGTGCGTTCCTGCTCCAATGCGATCAAAGCGGTGCATGCCCACGATTTAGTCCAGGCCAAAAAGCATCTCCAGGAAGCGGAGAAAGGCCTTGCCAAGCTCCGGAAAGAGGCAGGGGCGTTCCCTTCCCAGCTCCACCATATCCTCCAGGAATACGTGGAAGCGACGGTCGTTATCTCCGCCGTAGAGAAGAAGCGCATTCCGCCCTACGGCGATTTCGACATTGATCCCGTTCCCTATCTCAACGGCCTGCTGGATGCGACGGGCGAATTGAAACGGGAAATGTATGAATCACTGCGTCATGGCAAAAAGAAAGATGCCGAGGGCTATTTCCAGATGATGGAAGGCATATACGATGCGTTGCTTCCGCTGCGTTTTTCCAACTCCGTCCTGCCTGAATTCCGAAGAAAACAGGACGTGGCCCGGATCCAGATTGAGCAGGCGAGAGGAGAATTATTGTGAAGATTGTCGATCTGACAGTTCCACTCGATTCCAACACCCTAGTGTTTCCTGGCAATCCGAAAATTTTGATCTCTTCTGCCGCCACTATCGAAAAGGACGGCTGCAATGTTCTTTCCTTATCCTTGTCCTCGCACGTGGGTACGCATATCGATGCTCCTTTTCATTTTATTAAAAATGGAAAGAAATTGAGCGACTTTGAACCCGGACATTTTGTGGGACAAGCCGTGGTTATCGATTGCAGAGGTCAAAAGGAAATTTCACTGGATAGGCAAGCGCTTTCCATCATACAACCCGACGACATAGTATTTCTTTTTACCGGCCACACCGATGCATGGAACACAGAACGCTATTATTCGGATTATCCTACGCTCTCCAAGCCAACGGCGAAAGCACTCGTTGCAAAACAGGTAAAATTTATAGGAGTGGATTCTCCGTCCCCGGACAAGAAGCCCTTTCCACTTCACTATATATTTCTGGAAAAAGACATTCTCATAATAGAAAATCTTACCCATCTTCATGGGTTGGTCGGCAAGCGGTTCCAATGCATTGTGGCACCCCTGAAAATAGAAAACGCCGATGGTGCTCCCTGCCGAGTACTGGGGATCGTGGATTAGTTGGTAAGATCTAAATCCAGCAAGTTAGGGGCGAATTATTGTGACACTGCGACCTTGTCGCCCATGCTGTCGCTGTCCATAAGCCACCACCTAA
>Ga0209541_10015759_pt1 | contig 11251 bp, 12 predicted proteins | sample RifCSPlowO2_01_FD_184027 | JGI IMG/M metagenome (GOLD analysis project Ga0209541, IMG submission 184027) | Groundwater microbial communities from Rifle, Colorado - Rifle CSP2_plank lowO2_0.1 (SPAdes) (version 2) | ecosystem: Environmental > Aquatic > Deep subsurface > Groundwater | place...
TTTCGTCTTTGCCTTCAAAAAATATGCCGCTGTCATCAACGATAAGCGGTTTTTGTATTTTACTAAAAGCCTGCCTCGCCTTTGAAAGGGCAGTATCTTCCAGCGTATTGTCTTTTTCATCCAGCTCAATATTTTCCTGCTTGCATTTGATTTTATGCTTGTCGAGAACTTCTTTTATCTCATTATACTTGCCATTGTTGCCAGTAACCACCGAAATCATATGCTTTTATCCTATAGAATAATATTAAAAATCTATGAAATTCGTCTACGCAACAGATTGCCACGGAAACATGAAAAGCTATAGTGAAACAATGCAAGAAGCAAAAAAACTTTCTGTCAAGAACATAATTTTTGGCGGTGATGTTTCGCCAAGGCAGATGGCTTTGGTTCTAAACAAAGAGCTTATGATAATACTGCCATACGGCGTTGTTGTGCCTTACACAGAAAAAATAGAAAAAGACAGCAGCTTTATAATAGTTCATGTAAAGGAACGGTCTGTTGACATAGAAAAGCTATTCATGGAGCATTATTCAAAATTCAAGTCGTATCAAGCTGCATGGCTTTCATCTGTGTTGATAGAAGAAATAAAAAAATTCAAAAAAACATATGACTGCACAGTATCAATATTCGGCGGCAACAACGACCCAAAAAAGCTTGTGCATATTTTCGACGAAGCAGAAAATGACGGCATAATAAAACACCTGCACTGCAAATCCTTTGAAGCAGAAAATGTTGTCATAGTCGGCTACCCGTTTATATCCCCAACACCATTTCGCTTTGAATATTGGGAGAAGCCGGAAAAGGAAATTTATGCAGAATTGAAAACGCTGGCCAAAAAAATAGACATTAAAAAAACCCTGCTCTTTACGCACGTCCCTCCGAAAAATACGCCGCTTGACATGATATCATCAGGCCGCCATGTAGGCTCTGCAGCCCTCAGGAGGTTCATAGAAGTTCAGCAGCCGCTGGCAGTTTTGTCAGGCCATCTTCACGAGTCTCCGCGCGTAAGCGGCAAATGGCAGTACAAGATAGGCAAAAGCGTGTGCATAAACCACGGTGCATCAGAAGATAAAACAAACATCCTATTTGGCGACACAGAAAAAATGGAGTTTAAAATACTGAAAAAGTGATTTCATATAGAGAACTTTGATTTACCCTATAACTACCAAAGTTCGCTATAAAGACTTTGAATAAAAGGTATGTTATTCAAAGTCCTCTATATCAAGTCTTAAGCTTTTTTGTAAACACTTTATCTATGAAACTCGCAGCGCTTGTATCAGGCGGAAAAGACAGCATTTACTCTTTATACATGGCCGGAAAAAACAACGAAATAGTTCATATCCTGTCTTTCTTGTCCGAAAACAAGGAAAGCTACATGTTTCATGTGCCAAATATGCACTTGGTGGAAGAACAGGCAAAACTCATGAGCATACCGATGACTTACATCAAAACAAAGGGCGTGAAGGAAGAAGAACTTGACGACATAAAATCTTCTCTCATGAAATTAAAAAAAGAAAGCGGGATAGAGGGCGTTGTAACAGGCGCTGTCGCGTCTGTTTATCAAAAATCAAGAATAGATGATATTTGCAAAGATCTTGACCTAAAATCAATAGCGCCTATATGGGGAATGCCATTAGGGCAAAGTGTAGCAGACATGATAGAAGAAGGGTTTGAAATTATTATTGTTGCCGTAGCAGCGCCGCCTTTGGACGAAAAATGGCTTGGCCGCAAACTAGATAAGAAATGTCTGGAAGAACTTATGATACTAAATAAAAAATATGGAATCCATCCAAACGGAGAAGGTGGGGAATTTGAGTCTCTTGTCCTTGATTGCCCTCTGTTTTCAAAGAAAATTGTAATAAAAGAATCAGAAAAGCACTATTCTGGTAATTCAGGCCATTTAGAGATAAAGAAAATAGAACTTGTTGCTAAAACCTAGCCCCTTTTAATGCATCGACACATTCGCATGTTCTTTCATCAGGTATTTTCTGAGCTATCAACGATATAAAATGTTTCAGCTTCTCATTGTTTTCCTTGAACACCCTGACAACTTCGTCAAGCGTAACTGCTTTTTTTATTCCCAAGCCTGCGTCGTAATCTGTTGTCACGCATATGCTCGCATAGCACATCTCTTTTTCGCGCGCTAGCGCAGCTTCAGGATATTGTGTCATATTTATCACGTCACCAATGTTTGCAAACATTGCGCTCTCCGCCTTTGTTGAAAATCTCGGGCCCTGCACAATAATAACAGTGCCTTTCTCGTGCACTTTCCCGAGATGTGAAGAATTTTCATTTATTATTTTTCTTAGATGCTGGCAATAAGGGTCAGCCGTACTTACATGCGTGGTTTCAGGACCGTTGTAAAACGTATCTTCCCTGTTTGTAAAATGAATAAACTGGTCTGGCACAAGAAAATCTCCGGGCTTTATTTCTGCCTTCAATGACCCAACGGCAGCAGGCGCAATTATGTGCTTTACTCCTAAATTATGCAAAGCCCACATATTTGCCTTGTATGGAATTTTATGCGGCGGATACTGGTGCTTTTTTCCGTGTCGCGGCAAGAAACAAACGTCCTTCCCATTTATCTTGCCGACTGATATTGCGTCAGAAGGTTTTCCATAAGGAGTTTCGGGACAAACCTCTCTTTTGTCATCAAGAAGCTCGTAAAATCCGCTTCCGCCTATTACCGCAAGCATTCATCTACTATAAAGTAAATTCTTATATAGTTTTGTAAGATGTGATATCTATGCAATACTCACTTTCAGATTCGCCTGTGCCAAAAAAAGTCTTAGCCAGAGCCATACCTTATAACGACCCGTATGTAGGTGAGCCAAGGGAGTTTAGGATTCACATGGAAAGATATGCAGGCAGAGGCGTAGTAGGTTTTATGCGCCCAGGAGAAAATTTCTTTGCACTTGACGTAGAAGGTCACGTACCATACATGGGTGAAAATTTTACAAGAATTCATGAGCTAGAACACCACAGAAGGCATTCAAAAAAAGAAGAACAAAACGAGACAGGACCACACAGCGTCAACAGTGCAGCAGCGTACAAAATGGGTATGAACGGCTCGCCATTTGCTTCTTATTAATCTCTTTCTTCCTAACATTACTTATGTCCTGCTATGAAAATCGCGGCCCTAAATATTCAGGCATGGCCAGCTCTGGCTACGGGAGAGAAAGCAATAGTTACGCCTTTGCAACAAAAAAAGCTTCTTATCACGTTCCAGACAGGTCGCTTGGCACTTATGAAATGCACGCCATGTCAAAAAATGGATTAGGTGTAATGGAAGTAGACGATTCTGGCCTGCCAGTTTATCCGTCATATTTAGGCATACCAATAACAGAACCGCTGCTTCGCAGCGACCTACTAGGCCAGACAAATGGCAGGAAAATCAACATAACATCAGATGTAGACCCCCAAGTCAAAAACTTCGTTCTCATGCACGAAGAAGAGCACATAAAAGACATGAATGCCAGCGAGTGGGATGTTGACAAAAGGGCTGTGCAGCGCCTGATCCGCTCAAAAAAGCCTGTTTCATGGATAAAGGTAAAGTTATTGCTTCGCAGCAGGTGGCATGAAAAAGCAGATCTGCTGCTTTCAGATGAAACGGCAGCAGAGCTTGCATGCAGGCTTTAATCCCTTTCTTCTAATTTCATAATTGACGCTTATGTATAGACGCACGAAGTACGTCGTTGGCTGGCGTCGGTGTTTCCTATGTCAACCTACAGCATTATAACATATGGCTGTTCTGCAAACCAGAGCGAGTCTGAAATAATGAAAGCACTGCTGCATAAGGCAGGGTTTTCTGCTGCTTCGCCTGAAGATGCAGACATTGTAATACTAAACACGTGTTCTGTGAAAAGCGTTACGGAAAATAAAATACTGCATGCAGCTAGAGATTTACAACAAAACAATAAAAAATTTATCCTGACCGGCTGCATGCCAGAAGCGCAGTACGATGTGATAAAAGAAGTTATTCCTGAAGCAGGCATAGTGAGCACGCACCATATAGACAAGATAGCCGAAGCAGCACAAAGCATGCTTGATAATGAGTATGTTGAAATCCTTGGCAAATCCAGGCTAGTCAAGGCAGAGATGCCAAAAGTAAGAAAAAATCCTGTCGTGGACATTATTCCAATTTCGTCTGGCTGCAAGTCTTTTTGCACTTTTTGCTCTACTAAGCTGGCCAAGGGCGACTTATTTTCATATCCCATTGAAACAATAGTCGAAGCTGTGAAAAAAGGCATGTCAGAAGGTGTAAAGGAATTTTGGCTTACTTCACAAGACAACGGCTGTTATGGGTTTGACAAAGGCAAAAAAATACCTGACTTGATAAATTCAATTGTGTCAGAAGTTGATGGCCGATATTTTTTGCGTATAGGCATGATGAATCCGGAACATGCTGTTAAAATACTGCCTGAGCTGCTGGAGTCCTACAAAGACAATCATGTTTTCAAATTTTTTCACCTGCCCGTACAGTCTGGCAGTGATTCTGTCCTACAGGCAATGAAAAGAAGGCATACTGCAGAAGATTTCCTGTCAGCAGTGAACGAGATAAGGAATACATTTCCCATGTCAACCGTATGGACAGACATGATCGTGGGCTTCCCGGAAGAAACAGAAAAAGACTTCATGGATTCCATGAACCTGCTGCAAAATGCGCAGCCGGATTTCAGCAACGTCTCGGCTTACGGCAATCGCCCAGGAACATTGGCGTCAAAAATGAAGCAGGTCGACAGCAAAACAAAAAAAGACCGCACAGTAAAGATGTCTTCATTCGTGCGCAGAATGTCAGAAAACCACAACAAAAAATGGTCAGGCTGGAGCGGCACTGCATTAGTAGATGAATTTAACTCAGAAAAGCAAACATGGATGGCAAGAAACTTTGCCTACAAATCCATAATACTGCAAGGCGTTCACCAGTTAGGAAGTTTTGTGGACGTTGAAATAAAAGACGCAACAGTATCAAATTTAATTTCAGTATGAAATCCCATAATATTTATAATAGGAAAAGATTAAGCGTTTGTTCGTCCTGGTTTGTCGTCCGCTTAGATCGGAAGCGCTGAAAAAACAAAAGGCGAAAGGAATATTGACATTAGTGAATAAACGACAAACGCTATTATCGCGACTTCCAGCTTTGTTTTCCTTCCCTCGCCGCCAAGCAGCACTTCTCCAAGCACTATCCATAATATAAGAGGCAGTAAGTACACTGAAAAATAATCAGGCAGCACGCCTGCGCCAAACGCAAATGTTGAAACAATCGGCGCCAGGAAAAGCGCTACAACAGCCATAATAAACGTGCGTTTCGGCTCAAAGTTGTGGCCTATAAACTTGTCTGCGATTGTTATGGCAACAAAAGCTATTAGCGCATTAACAAATGTAGCAATTATTCCGCCCAAGCTCAAAGGTATTCCAATTGCAATATCAGCGGCCATATTTACTTATGCAGAAGGGCTGTATATAAACTTTTTAAGATTTCATTTCCCTTATTAATTTCATCACACGCTCTCCGTCAGCCTTGCCGCGAAGCTCTTTCATGGCTATCCCCATTAAAGCGCCTTCGTTCGCATTGTGATTTTTATCAATTATTTTCCTGATCACAGCCTTTATTTCATTTTCGTCCATCAGCTCGAATTCTTTTATAATATTCCTTAATTCGCTGCCTGACAAAATATATCTTTCAAGGATTAGCGACACAGAATCTTTTGATACCTTTCTGTTGATGACTTCTGTAAACAAGTAAGACAAGTCTTCTTTCCTTATGCGCGTTATGTCAAGCCCACGCCTGCTTAGCTCCTTGAACGTATTAAGCAAAGTAGATGCAACAAGTGTTTCTCCAAATCGTGAAAGCTCTTCATACCATGGCAAATATTTAGACCTTATAATCTGGTCTGCCAGTTCTTCAGGCAAATTCATTTCTTTTTTCTTTTCAAGAAGTGTTTTAGGTGTTTTTATTTTTTCTGCCATGTCCCTGAGAAAAACTGGCTGTATGTCAGATTCTGGATATAGCCTGCCAGCGCCAGGCAATGGCCTCATGTATTTAGAGCCAAAGCCATCTGCCATTCTAGTCTCCTCCGGCACTCCTATTATGCAATAATTCGCCCTTTGTATGACGGCATGCGCAGCCTTTTCAAGAGCACCAATGCCGCCAGCATCATTTCTTTTTGCGCCAGCTGTGATAAAAATAGCATCTTCCTCGCCTGCTTTCAGGTGTTTTTTCAAAATGCCAAATTCATTTACAAGATAATATTTTTCCAGGTCTTCATCGCTGTGTATTATTCCATAACCATGCGCTGCAGCATAAGCAGATAATTCTTTGCCAAAAGTCCTGTCGCCTGTCTGCTTCTTTAGCAGCCCTTTGAACTTAGATAATTTTGCGGCAAAAACCCTGCCGTTTTCTCCGACAATTTTCCTGATTGCATTGGATTTTGTGTCTTTAAAAAAATCTGTTGCATCTTCTGCCTTGATGTCTTGCGCCTTGAAGCCTTTTTTTATCAAATCTTCTTTTATCTCTATAAGCGCCATCTGTCTTTTTACTTCATTATCAACAGCATTGGAAATTTTTTCCAGCTCCTGAAAGCCCTTTATTTCTACACGAGCGCCCTGCGCAATCGAAACATTCACATCTTGCCGTATGCTGCCAATGCCTCTTACAACAGACAGGCTGCGCAACAAAAGTCCTATATTTTCTGCAGTTTCCTGAGCCTGTTCAGGGCTGCAAATAGAAGCATCTGTAGCTATTTCAACGAGCGGTATTCCAAGCCTGTCAATCTTGTACTCAACATGTTCTGTACTTCTAGCAGAAGGCGTGCCAGAATCTTCTTCTAGCATAACGCCTGTTATCCCAACAACGCCTTCATTCGTACGGACTTTGCCTTTGCTTCCAATAAACGCCGTTCTCTGGAAACCTGAAACAGCAGACCCGTCAATTAGTGTTTTTCTCATACAATGAAGCTCGTCAACAATATCACATTCAAGCAGCTTGCACACCTGGATTGCTATTTCAAGAGCCTTCAAATTAGGGCCTACGGGCGGTTGCTCGTCAAGCTCAACCAAACAAGACGATTCTGTATTATATTTATAAACAAAAAGCTTGCTCTTTGTTTGTTCATACAAAGCAGCTTTGTCTGTTATGCCCATCTCACCTGCAACAGCCCTTAGCCTTCTTCTTGTCTCCTCGGGAAAATTTTCACTTCTTTTTATAGGGCACCTGCAAAACAGTTTTGTTCCGCTGTCAAGCTGTTGGTGTATTTCAAGGCCAACCTTCAATCCAATTTTTTTATAATCTAACATGTCAATCTCTCAAAATGCCCTCGGGTCTATCCTTTCGCTGATTTCCCCGACATAATTATTCAGCATCATTTCTTTTGCCTTTTCTATGTCATTTGTCTGACCAAGAACCCAGCCTAATTTCACAAATGCTGTTTCAGGAGTCATGTCAACAGGAACAATGCCTAGCTTTTGTTCTATCCGACCAGTTGAATATACGTTAAGGTTTGGGTTTCCATTAATGGCCTGCGATGTCATTATAAGCAGGACATTTTTTGAAACAGAAGAAAACAAGTCGGCAAGTTTCTGGTGGTATTTTGTAAAGTCATCTATTGGATTTATTGGGAAATTCCCGAACCCAGAGCCTTCAAGTACAATGCCTCGCACGCCATTGGCAGCTAAATTCTCTATTATTTTATAATCAAAGCCCGGATACATCTTTACAAGAGCTATATTTTTATCAAATTTAGTTATGATATTAATTTTCCTGTTTTTATCTTTCTTGCAATAATCGTTTCTCAAAAATTCTACTGTGCCATTGTAATAAACCTTTGCGTATGGGATTACGTTTATGCTTTTGAAAGTATCCCTGCGTGATGTGTGCATTTTCCTTATGTGTGTGCCTTCCTGTACATGGCAGAAATCATCGTTCATGTTTGCATGCATGCAAACAGCAACCCCTGAAAAGTCTGTTTTAGTCATAAAATTAACTGCGCATATCATGTTCATTGCAGCGTCGCTGCTTGCCCTGTCGCTGCTTCTCTGAGAGCCGACAACCAAGACAGGAACAGGAAGATCCTGCAGCATTAGCGACAAAGCCGCCGTCGTATAATGTATGATATCTGTGCCATGTATGACTATTATGCCGTCTGGCTGCACCTCGTCTATTTCTTGCTTTATTCTTTCAGCAAGCTTTACCCAGTGATAATATTCCATGTCCTCTGACCACATCTGGAAAGCTGGTATCAGCCTTATGTTCGCAGCTTTTTGCAATTCAGGTATTGCAGCAGCAATTTCTTCTGCAGTATTTAATGCATGAGTCGCGCCGGTATTATAATCTATTCGGCTGGCAACCGTCCCCCCGGTAGTTATTATAGAAATTGTTGGAAGCCCTTCAACTTTTTTGTATTTGTCAATTTTTAGTTTTTTATCTACAGGCTGTTTCTCTCCGCTTATTTTATTAATATTCTTGTTAAAAACAATTCCTACATTGTAGCCGTTGTCTATTTTTACAATAAGCGTGTCTTTTGAGCCTGAACTCTTTGGCATCAGTATGCCATGAATGTTGTTAACTTCTATTCTATCCCAAACTTTTATGCTTTTTTTCTCAAGCTCTTTTTCTATTTCAGAATTGTACGACGCACTGCGTGCTTCTGTTCGCTCGTTCATTATTTACAATTATATTAAGAATATAAAAACAAATTACTTTCTTGGTTTTGCAGGCGCTTTTATGATTTTTATTTTCTTGCCTGTAAAATCTGGATAAGGTTTAGGGTAACTTGCCATTCTATAGGTTTTGTCCCGATGAAGTTTTACATCTTTGTTCATTATCATCTGTTCAGGGTAGTATCGCATTTTTCCTATGCTTTCAAACGCCCTTTGGTATGGCTCAAATATTCTTACCTCATTTCTCCACGAAAGGTCGTCAAGATTCCACATAAAGATAAGGACGAGAATTATTACAAAATCAAGCAAAATAAGTACTATAGCTGAAAACACAGACCCATAATTTATCAGTGCGGTGGATGTAACTATTATTCCGCTAAGGACTACAAAAATTATCCAGTCAAGCTTGCTTAGGCGGTCGTCAATCAATGCTATTGTCTGCTCTCTTGCATTGCCCATTTGGTCCAGATTCTCCAAAAGCCTCCTAAACGTTTCAGATTGCACAACACTTTTTTTAGGTTTGACAGAAAGTATTAGTTCAGAAATTTTCGAAAACGACTTGCCTGTGTTCTTGAAATCCCAAATTTTGTAGTCAAAAGTATCTATCAGGTAATTTTCAATTGCGTTTGATATCTTTTTTTGAAAGCCATTGCCAAAGATTTTAGAAAAATCGTATATGCTTTGCATGCTTGACCTTTCTTGCGAATCCATCTCCCTTATCTGGTCAATCCTGTGATGCCTGTCTGAAATGGTAAATGACGCGTATATTCCAAAAAGAAAAGTTGTTATGGAAAAAATAGTAGACCCAAAGCCGGCATCATTTACATTAACAAGCATTACGGCTGCTATGACTATCAAAAATAAAATAGCTATAACAAGCAACTTTTTAGTTTTCATTTCCATCCTCTTATTATATCATATGACTTCATCACATGGGCAAATATTATTTCCATGTTCTTTATAGAGGCTTTATGAAGGTCATATCTCTGCTTAGGCATGCTTACAAGATCGCTTGCAATTACAACATTATACCCAAGGCCAAAAGCAGTTCTTGCAGTGCTGTCAACGCAAACAGAAGTGTAAAAACCCAGTACAATAACGTTTTTTATTTTTCTTTTTTTCAATATGCTATTAAGGTTTGTTTTGACAAAAGCATCATATGATTTTTTAATCACTTCAGTTTCTCCTTTTTTCGGCATTATTTTGTGATACTGAAAGCCGTAAGTCCCTGGCGTGCATAACACCTCAAGATTTGGGTCGGATAGAATTTTGTAAGCAGCATTAGGGGCCATATATTTGGGGTTTTCTATCATTCGTGTCCATATTATGAAAACCTTCTTTTCCCTGGCCTTTTCAAGGAATTTTTCTATTTTTGGGATTGTTTTTTGTATCGGCATCATGTCAAATTTTTTCTTCATCGCTATTATACCTTTTTCAGAGCAATAATCATTCTGAACGTCTATGACAAGAATTGCAGTACTTTTTGGGTCAATGATTTTTTTATCAATCATAAAATAATTATACTGGTGCTGTATATTAATTAGAAAATTAGGCTTATTAGAGGTTTTTAGCTGGTAGTTTTAAGAATATAATCTACGACTTCACAAAAGGCTTTCCTTCCTCTGTAACATACTTGTCTATTCTGCCTCTGCATTTCTTTGAACCGCATCTGCAGGCAAAAGTCCATTCATCATGCCATTGTCCTGGGTCTTCCCCTTCATATGTCACGCAATAATCAAAAGTCAGTTCTTCACCTTTTTTTACAGGCTTGATTGTAACAACGTCAAGATTGTCGTCTACCATGCAATTTGGCTCGCAGCTGTGGTTTGCATATTGAGCGTCGTTAGAAGGCACAAGCCATTTATCGTCTACAAGAATTGCATGAAGCTTCATTTTTTCCGGAACGTTTTCATATTTTTCAACTACGCTGCCTTCCCAGTGCTGTACAACGCTGCCGGGCGGCAAATCTTTTGTAGCAACCAAACACAATCCGTAATTGTTTTTCTTGACTTCCGAGGGATACATCATCCTTCTTTTGTAACCAATGTTTTCTTAAAGACTGTATCCCGCAAATTTGATAGGCGTACCTTCTGTACGTATACCAAGCGTGCGTTAATGCCAAAAATGCTTCCGCCTATTCCAAGAAGCATCCAGAAACTTACTACCCTGTCAACCAAAACAGCAGCTGCAGCTATTGGAGCTGGGACGCCAAAAAATACATAAGCAGCAATTGCGCCCGCTTCAACTATTCCAAGATTTCCTGGCAGCCCGGGAAGCATGGAGAATATGAGGACTATTGCCCATACAAAAACTATTGTCTGTACCCCTATAGGATAGCCTATTGCAAGAAATATAAAATAAGTCCTGAAAAAATCAAGTATTTTTGCGCCTAATGAAAGCAAGAACGCTTTTGTCATCAGGATGCCGTTGCCAAGAAGATGCCTGAAGGACTTTTCAAAGGAAAAAACAAATTTTCTATAGCTTTTATCTTTTACTCCAAACCTCTTGCCGATTTTTTGGAATTTGCCAACAACTTTGACGAGGATTTTCTTGTTTAGCGATACGTAAAACATCGAAAATATTAAGGTAGCAG
>Ga0209541_10015762_pt1 | contig 11250 bp, 12 predicted proteins | sample RifCSPlowO2_01_FD_184027 | JGI IMG/M metagenome (GOLD analysis project Ga0209541, IMG submission 184027) | Groundwater microbial communities from Rifle, Colorado - Rifle CSP2_plank lowO2_0.1 (SPAdes) (version 2) | ecosystem: Environmental > Aquatic > Deep subsurface > Groundwater | place...
CAAACGCAAAAGCCATCCAACGATATAAGCAACGATACGCAAGAGAGCAAACAAGATACAAATACTAAGACACAAGATACAAACAACACTACAAATACGAATTAGTACGAATATACGAATCGCTTACGGTCGTAATCCGTATATTCGTAAAATTTGTACTTCGTAGTATCCGAGCATGCCGAAACGAAAAACCAACAAATCCGTAAAGGCGCGTTTCAAGATAACGAAGCGCGGCATCATTTTGCGCAAACGCGCGGGGCAAGATCACTTTCGCGCAAAAAAAAGTGGGGGTAAGCGCCGACAACTGCGCCAAACGATAAAACTTTCCAAAGCCGACAAAAAAGCGATAATAAGATACCTTTACCGCTAGTCATCAGGGTTCGGAGTTCAGGGTTCAGCCAAAAACTGTCCCCTGCCCCCCGTTTCCTGTACCCTTAGTATGAGCCGAGTCAAACGAGGAACTATAAAACATAAAAAACGGGAACGCCTTCTAAAAAAAGCCAAAGGATACCAATGGCGTAGGAAATCAACATATAAGGCCGCAAAGCAGGCGCTCATGAAGGCGTGGCAATACCAATACCGCGACCGCAGACGCCTGAAACGAGAGAAGCGAGCGTTGTGGCAAATACGAATTGGCGCCGCTAGCCGCGCGCATGGCCTTTCGTATAGTAAATTTATGGCAGGATTGAAAAAAGCCAATATCCAACTTGACCGTAAAATCTTGGCGGAGCTTGCTGCACAAGAACCAGAAGTGTTCAAAAAAATAGTTGAAATAATCCAATCCTAACCTCCTGACATATCCCGATCTCCGAACACAACAATCCGCGCCGTTGGCGCGGATTGTTGTTATAATATTGTCTTATCATGTTAACCCTTCAATTCTGTAAGCATCTTCAAATAGTCACGCAAAAGACGCGGCAGCAAAAAATGTTTGCGCGCGCGCTCTTTTGCTGCTCTTCCCATTTTCCTTCGCAAGATCCTATTTTCCAACAACTCAACCATATGTCCTGCCGCCTCCCCGGAGGAATTGACCAAAAAACCAGATTTTCCGTGTTCAATCTGTACTCGAATGCCGCCCACATTCCCGCCAATCACGGGCCTTCCCTTCCACATTGCTTCCGTGACAACCAGCCCAAACCCTTCGCGCGTTGACTTTTGAATCACCACATCAGCGCCAACCTGCACCGCATTTACAAACAAATCGTTAGACATAGGACCAATTTGCGCAATATCAGAAAAAAGGAAGATATCCGGATCCCCTTTCGCATGTTTCTGCACTTTTTTAAAAATTTTATCCGCTTCCGGATCATCTTGTGCAAGCGCAAGTCCTACAAGCATCAATTGCAAATCGGGGATTTTGTTTTTTGCAAGATAGTATGCGTCAATAACGCCCATGGGGTCTTTCCAAGGGTCAAAACGGGATACCTGCACCGCTAAAGGATTTAAAATGTTAATGCCAAATCCTTCCAAAATAGTATCAGCCGCGCGCGGAGGAAGGGCTTTATTCTTCGGACTTAACGGGTCAATTGCAGGATTAAAAATAACCACACGCTTTAGGTCAAAATCCTTGGGCACAAATTCGGGTAAGCTGAATACCACGCGATCATATTGCTTCATGTAACGCTCAAGAAACGAAAGCGTGGGACCATGCGGGGTTGATGTATCAATATGAATGCGGCTTACCATTGCCGGACGCGTGCGCAAATACTCAATGGCTGCCATGGGTTGGGGGTCGTGCACCACCCATACATCTGCCCGGATATCATCCATCAATTCCGCAATTTTTTTGTTGTGTTCAATATACAACTGCTTTTCTTGATTCGTAAGCGAGTGCTTTTTCCCTTGAAAAGTGTTGTGTATTTTTTTGGTAACCACGAAAAAGTCGGGGTTCGGCGGAATTACATACCATTCCGCCTTTAAGCCAACGTCGTTTTGGAGTGATACCAGGGTTTGCAACATCTCGGCAACCCCCCCGCCCTTCGGAGTCGCATTGAGATGGATGACACGCAATCCACGTAACGGAGCGGCAAGTTTTTTTATCTCGGCAATAAGTTCTGTCGGCGCAATCGGCTCGTATTCGGCAATAGTACGCTTTGATGGCTCAACGCGAGGTAGCATATTTCAAACTAAGAAGTAAGAATAAAAAAATAAGAAATTATAAACAAAAAATTAAGGTTCAATCCCTTCAGATATTAATAGCTTTTGTTTTCTGGTCTTGCCGCGGTTGTAGCCGCCCAAAGATCCATCTGCCCTGATAACTCTGTGGCATGGAACTTGCGGATTGTGATTTGCGGCCATGATAGCACCAACCGCCCGCGCAGCTTTCGCATTGCCGGCTTTCCGGGCAACCTCGCTATAGCTTAAGGTAGTGCCAGAGGGAATGGCCTGCACAATCTTAAGGACTCTTTTTTGAAAGAAATTGTTCTGCTTTTTGAAGAACGTCTTTTGCATTCTTATAGGTTACAAGATTTAGGGCATCTTTGAAAGGGAGCCACGCATAGCCCGTATGTTCCCATGAAAGCTTAACGCCTCGGCTTCTTGCGCGGGCAGCAAAAAAGGTCACGATTTTAAGTATTCGATGGCGCTGTGTTTGTTTCGTTGCATGCCGACGCGGCCCAAAGTTATACGGCCAAAGCCAATACTTGATGTGTTCTTTGAAGCCCGGTAAAAGGGTTATCGTACGAAGCCCCGTCTCTTCATAGATTTCACGCTTCGCGGCCTCTTCCGGCGACTCTTCTTTTTCTAAATGTCCTTTAGGAAAATCCCAATGCCCTGCCTCGTAACGCAAAAGCAAATACTCTCTGCGCGGATGTTGCCCGCGCCCGTCAGGATATTTTGGTTTATGGAGCGTAAAAATTACTGCTCCAGCGGATTTTTCTAAAGGCATGCAATACTACGAAATACGAATCAATACGAATATAGGAATTTGTATATTCGTAAGTTATTGGTACTTCGTAGTGTTACGGTTTTTGAGCATCGTTTGCATTTTCTCTAACGGCCACGCATTAATGACGTCTTTTTTTCGCTTCGCTCACCCACCCTCTGCCGCTCGCCCTACTCGCTCCCAAGAAACCCTCGTTTCTTGCGCTCGCCCCGCTCGCTGGTTTCCAACACGAGAAACTCCCGTTTCCCGACCCCTTCCTGCGCGGCTGGGCTACTTTGTTCTCTTGCCCTTTAAAAGCAATAGCATATCGTCAACTGTTCGTGTATTGATAACATCCTCTGCTGTGGCCCAACCGCGCCTTGCTTGCGCAATGCCATATTCAAGCAAAGAAAACTGTGCGTTGGAATGGGCGTCAGAATCGATGGCGATTTTCACACCCGCTTCAACCGCCATTCTGATATGCTCATCCTTCAGATCAAGGCGTTCAGAGGCGTTTGCTTCTAACACCGTCCCTGTTTTTTTTGCCCCTTTTATCAACATCTCCATATCAACCTCAATGGGCTTTCGTTTATTCACTACCCGCCCCGTAGGATGAAATAAAATATCTACGTGCGGATTTTGTATCGTACGCAAAAGACGTTTAGTCATATCGGCACGCGGCATTTCAAAATAAGAATGAACAGAAGCGCCCACCACATCAAGCTGCGCCAAAATGGCGTCGGGCAAATCGAGCGAACCGTCTTTTAATATATCAACTTCGCTCCCTTTGAGTATTCTAGTACCTTTGAGCTTCCTATTCACGCGGTCGATTTCTTTCCATTGCCTCTTGATTTTTTTCTCATCAAGCCCGCCGGTCATTGCCAGCCGCTTTGAATGATCCGTAATTGCAAGATATGTTAAACCCCGCGCTTGTGCCGCTTTTGCCATTTCTTCAATGGAATGTTCGCCATCCGACCAATTGGTTTGCGTTTGCAAATCGCCTTTCAAATCGTTGTAATCAATCAGTTTCGGCAATCCGTTGGGCTTGCCCTGCGCCTGCCGAATGGCGGCCTCCAGCTCTCCCGTCATTTCGCGAAGCTCCGGTTCAATATACGCCAAGCCAAGCTTGTCATATATTTCTTCTTCTGTCCTTCCCGCAATTTGTTTCTGTCCCCTGTCCCCTGCACCCTGTACCCCGAATAGACCGTACTCGTTAAGCTTCCAGCCACGCGCTATGGCAATTTTGCGCAATGCAACATTATGGTCTTTGTTGCCGGTAAAGTATTGCAGTGCCGCGCCAAACGACTCCTCTGGGACCACACGCAAATCAAGCTCAAGGCCATTATGCAAACGCACCATGCTTTTGGTGTCACCGTGCGCCAAGACCTCCGCGACTTCGGGCATGTTGATAAAAAATTCCATTACTTTTGCAGAGTGGTCAGATGTTGCAAGAATATCAGCATCGCCAACAGTTTCCTTTCGGCGACGAATGGATCCGGCAACCGCTGCGTTTCGGGTCCATTGCAGATTCTTAAGCCGCTTCTCAATATCTCTAATCTCTGGCAGTATTGCGCCGATAAAAAAGCGCGCGCCATGGGTCTTATGAAACTCGATGCTGCGCAATATTTTCTGCTCTAACTTTTCTGACATGCGCTCAAGTGTCCGAAGCTTTCCCGTTTTTGCGGCCTTTTCAAGATCGATAACGTTTTTTATCTTCAGTTTTTGCCAAAATTGCTTTATATGTTTGGGACCGACTCCCTCAATAGCGGATAACGCCTCAACATCCATGGGTAGTTTTTCCTTGAGTTGCTCGTAATATTTTAAATGCCCCGTTCTGATAAGTTCCTCTATTTTTTGCGCGATGGACTCACCCACCCCCGAAATTTCACCCAGGGCCTTAAGGCCTCCTTTTTGGTAGATATCCCCTGCGGGAGCTCCCAGCGTTTCAAGCGCTCGCGCGGCCCGTTCATATGCTCGGGGCTTAAACGCCACATCTTGTAATTCCAAATACTCACCGATTTGGTAGAGAATACGGGCAATCTCTTGGTTTGAAAGAGAAGGGGTTGACATTTATAATAATAAGAGTATAATAGAAACTGGTAGCGGATGGGCTGGGGGGTGGTGACCGCTACTAGGTTAACTCCTCTCCTTCCACCACCCCCAGCAATCATCTCGCTTCGGTTTAATCTTGCCGGAGCATGGACTCGCTTCAACACGGGCGAGTCTTTTCATTTCCGGCACCAATTTGACAAACAACAATGAAAGGCATATGCTTCCTTTGCTGGTAAGGCACGTGGCTCTACGCCACCCCAGAGGCCCCGAACAATATCGGGGCTTTTCTTTCTGTCCCCACTTCTCTATCCCCTTATCTCCCTATTCTCTATTCCCTAACTTTTTATGTTTTCTCCACGTATTTACTGCTTTTGAAACCTCGGTGACCAAAAAGTACCCCAATACCTCATATGCAAGCGTGGTCATGCCCTCGGGGATGCGAAATGTACCCCAAGAATACTCAACTAAAAACATGACCAAAAGCGCACCCCACCAAATATAAACAAAAATCTCGCCGCGATGGATATGCGCTGCAATGCCGGTCCAGCGCAAGACCTCCTTGTGCGCAATATATGTTCCCAAAAGCACGACATATCCTGCGGTCATGGCGGCAGGTACTCCCCGTGCGGTAAAAAAATGGAGCCACTCCATACCCAAAAGCAGGATGGTCCATACCATCAAAAACCAAAACATCCAGTCCTTGGCATAGACCAGTTCGCGTTCGTAGCGCACGCAAAGCTCCCGTATGGCTTTTGGGTCTAAATCGAGATGTTTTGGGTCCATAGCAAAATAGGGATTGGGGAATAGTGAATAGGGAGTAGAGACGAACGGCTTATCGTTATTATAACACTATGCCCCGGCGCACGCGCCCGGGGCATCTTTGTCTGATCGCTGATTCTTGATGACTTATTGCTGGAAACTCCGTCTAGTACAGCTTGCTAACTCCGGCAATGTCGCCCGCATTCAGATCCTGCTTCTTTGTCTCCCCTTCGGTGGCATACCCGTACATGGTCTCCTCGGCGCATGATGGTTCGTACAAGTCGCCCAAGCCAACGCTGTGGCCAAGCTCGTGCGTTGCGATATTTTCAAAATCCATCTTGCTTGCCTCGCCCGTGGGCGACCAGTCAAAGTCAACATCGTCAAAAATCATATCCCATTCCAAAAGCTCGCGCGCAAACGGCGGTCCCGAAAAGTAACCCCACACAATAGTAACGGCAATTGCGCCGGAACTTGAAACATCCGCAAAATATACTTCGTTTACGCCATCTGGAGAAGATGTGTCGGCAACCAAAACATCGGAAGTAGAGGATCCGACCCCCAAAATATCGACGCTGCCTGCATCGCCCACCGTGCCGTCAGCAGCATCTTCCCACTTTGCAATGTCTGCCGCAAGATTGCTTGCAACAAATGCCGCGTCGAGACCACGCGTGTTTGAGGCATTCACGACCCACGGTTCAACCGTTTTCCACCTTGCGCCGCTCGCAAGAAACCCGTAACAGGCACCCGCTCCATTACCACCACTCTTTCCTCCCTTTGCGTGTCCTTCGCGATGCGTAAAGTCGGCTTTATAGTGTACAATTGCATATCCTTCAACTACCGTGCCGGTTTCCGGATCAACCGCAGAGCCAAGAGAAATGACCGGCGAATTATCTGCCGCCGCAGGTAATGTTAAGGTCCGGTTAGTGCCGGGCGTTGTAAGGTCGATATTTGAAAACACCGGAGGAGCTGCAGCAACAGGAGCTGATAGCCCCAACACGCTCACCATTACGGCAAGCGCAAGGATTTTTTGGTTTATTGTGGTATGCATACGACGTTATGTTAATTATATTGGCAAATGCCTTATCGACTTACTCCATTATGTGCGCAAATCTCGTCTGCGTCAAGGGCAACGCTACGCCAATAGGGATAAAGGAATGGCGCTTTCTTAAAATAAACTGTCCTGTTCCTTGTCCCCCGATCCCTGTTTACCGATAGATTCCCTTTCCTCTTCCCCAAAAATCTTCACTTTCCCAAATTCGCCGTCGTATCCCGGCTCGATATATAGTTTCCGTTCGCGCACGCGCCGAATACCTTCAGCGATTTGAGAAGTAGATTCTTTGGCGATTTGTTCAATTGGCGCATCCAATAGCACCGAAAACTCATTTCCAAACGCCGAAACAAGCGTGTTATAACTCCCCTCAACCGACTTTGTGCCCGTCCCAACCCCCACAACATCAGCGATAATCTCCTCAAGCGGTACTAATGAACGAAAATGCGGCGCGCCTTCGGGCTTTTGTCCCTCTGGACGATCTGCCAAATCATCCACGCGCGAAAGTACCCCCACCGTTACGGGTCGTCCGCATACGGTGCACTTTCCACTATTTTCTCTTGTCTGTGCCGGCGTCCAGCGTACTTTGCACAAACGATGCCCATCGTAATGATATTTCCCTTCCTCCGGGAAAAATTCAATGGTGCCCAAAAGCTTGCAAGCGGCTTTTTCGCGCTCGCCAGCGCGTACGGGCGCTCCGGTTCGGAATGCGTCTACAATCGCGGGGTACGACATTGCCCCATCAAGTACATTTACCTCGCGTCCGATTTTTCTTGCCGAATGACTATCGGAGTTAGACATCAAAGCCACATTATCAAGAGCCGAAACTCGCCAGTTCATGGATGGGTCAGACGACAAACCGGTTTCTATTGCCAAAATATTTGGCGCAAGCTCTTCAAAACATTCCTCGATACTATCGAATCCGGACATAGATCCAAAAATACTAAACCATGGAGTCCATGCGTGCGCCGGAATCACCATACAGTCGGGCGAGGACTTAAACGCAATCTTTGCTACCTCTTTCGCATCCATCCCGATAATAGGACGGCCATCAGATGCTAAATTGCCGGTCCAGGAAAGGCGAGCATTTATTGCCTCTGCCGCCTCAAACGATGGTGCAAATAGAATCGTATGCACCTTCCGCACCCTCCCAGCTTTTGAGTAAATGCTCGAAATCTCCACCGTCAAAAGAAACCGCGTTTTGGATTTTGGATTTTGGATTTTGTCATTCCGAAGCCAGAATAATCCTTTCTCTGGCGAAGGTTCGAGTTGTTCTTTAAGTTCCGAAATCCATTGGGGATGCGTAAAATCCCCCGTTCCCATAACTGCAATCCCTTTTTTGCGTGCCCACTCATCTAACACCGGCAACGTTAACTCTTTTGATGTTGCGCGCGAAAACCGGGAATGAATATGAAAGTCGCCGAACCAACGCATCGGATGCATCATACGATGCAATGGCCTTTCTGGCTAGATGTTGACTTTGTTTAAAAGATAATAAATAATTCACACGACGCTCTCTGACAATCCGAAAGGAGAAATACCGTGGTAAATCAAGTCGTGGTTGTGCTGGGATACGGATGTGTACTCACCAAAAATCTTAAGGCCTACCTTGATGCGGTGAACAAATATATCAATGCGAATCAAAAACACATCGGCTATATAATTACGTGCGGAGGATATACCGATCCGCACATTCCTCAAAAAAACGAAGCGGATCTTATGGCAAATTATCTAGAGACGCATGGGGTGCGGTTTATCATTTTACGGGATCATGACTCGTTTACCACCAAAGAAAACCTCGTGAACGCCGGACGCGTGATACAAAAAAGCGCGATTACTTATGCGATGTTTCCCGGCTTCCGTTCCCGTAATGATTGCGAGGCAAAGGTATTCTGTCTCACGCACGCCCAACGTAAGGTAAAATTTCTTGCACCACGCCTCCTTCCCAAAAATCTAAAAGTTACAGTAGGCGCTTTTGCCGCCCACGAATCTCTGCCGCAGACATTCCTGCACGATTATCTTGGCACAATAGTAGATATCGCGGGATACTATTTTCCTCCGACTGCGAACATAAAGGCAGGATTACGACGGAAACGGGTGAAAAACCAAAACTACAATCGAAACGACCATTAAAGACGTCTAAACCCCTCCAATGAGGGGTTGATTTTTAAAGCAGAAATGATACGATTGCAAAACAAGCGCCTTAATAAATAAAAGAAGAAAAAAATGAAGATTAAACGCATTGATTTTGACGTAAATGGCACGCTTTTTAATGACACGCCGCAGCTTCTGGAGGCGCTGTCGTGCATTTTTGACCATTTCGGCAAACCCCGCATGCCGCTGCGAGAACTACGGCAACAATTTACGCAGCCGTGGACCAAAATGTATCGCGAAGCCGGCATCACGGAAGAGATGGCGTCGCACGCAAAATTGTACGAACTATATAACAGCGCCTACCAAAAACAGCCACCGCCCGCCCCTTCGCTGGGAGTTCGCGAAGTGCTCCATTGGCTCTATCGCCGGGGTATTCCTGCCACCATTGTCTCAACGCAGCAAAACGACATCACCCTTCCGCTGCTCGACCAACACGCCCTTAATCTCTTATTCAGCCGCGTAGAAGGCGGCGTTCACGACAAGGCCGAAACGATTCTTGCGCTCTGCAGCGAAATGGATGTTTCTCCACAAGAAGTGGCGTATGTGGGCGATCAAGACAGCGACATGCGCTTTGCGCGCGCCGCAGGATGCATTGCCGTCGCATACCTTGGCGGCGTGCATACAAAAACAAAGCTCGCCAAAGCCGGCGCGCAATACTTCCTGAAAGATTTTAGAGAACTCAAAACCCTGCCTATAATAAAATAAGCCCCTCCCAGGGGCTTTGCGTTTGAATAAAACCGTGTCCTACAATGACAGCCATGTAAGAAACTAAACTAGAGGAAGGCAAGCGTCAAGAAGAAAAGCAGGCGTCCCTGTTGAAGTGTCCAGAAAAAATGATCGAACATGAAAAGCGACACAAAGCTCGCAAATAACGACACGGCAAGAAGACGTTGTAATGAACTTGCCGGACCGGATTCGCGTATGATGTTAAAGAGTTTTCGCAAAAATAACCACATGCCAAAAAGCAAAAAAAGCATAGCGATAGGGAGGCCGTATTCTGCTGCCCACAAAAACGGCACATTGTGCACCGGCTGCAAAAATATAGGCCCGAGCGTTAAGCGCTCACCCGGCAAGTTCACGATATGGCGCGCAGCCAGCTCCTCTACAAATTGGCCGGGCCCAACTCCTAAAATTGGCTTTTCTTTTAGCATTTCAATCGCCTGTTCGCTGAAAAACTTTCGCAGGGTTACTGCCTGTTCCTGCGAGTTGATATGTGTACGTATCTGCATTCCAGGAACGGCAAAATACAACAACCCAACGATTGCAATGACCAATAACATAAAACGCAGGGCTTCAAAGATATAGACACGAAGAAGCGTCGGAATTATCACAATACCTGCCACCAAAACTCCAATGCCCAATACAAATCCCATCCATGCGCTGCGGGAAAACGTAACCGCAAGCGCAAATAACAACACAAAAAGCGAAACGCCAAGCACAAGTTCTTGCTTAAGTCGCTTAAAAGAGAACCGCCACACCAAACCCACCCCCCGCTTGATGTACAGCCACGAAATAACAAAAATTCCGGCAAGAAATATCACCGCGGCAATGTTTGGATGCGGCGCCAAAGAATATGCGCGCATAAGTTTTGAGCCATCAGGCAGCTCAAATTTTGCAACCGCTGGAAGGTTTGGCGAAAGCTCGCTCTCCCCTATTTTTTGAAGACCCAAATCATGCTGCAACCAAAACTGGGCAATGGCGACAACGGCCATAATAGTTACAATGGCAACAAAAGAGATGATGCTTGCGCGCGAGAAAGCAATGTTTTTGTTGGCGCGCACATACGAAAAAAGCGCAAGACCTTCTGCAAGTTTTACTGCCGACCACAAACCCAAGATCGGGTTGGGGCTTAAAGCGGCAAGCACAAACACAGGAACGGAAAACAAAATCGGCCACATCGCACGCGTTGCCTTATGTCCCCCTCGCCATATCCAAACCGCCACAAGCGCCAACAGAACGAAATCGCTTAACCACACCCATGCCTGTGTCCATTCAACATCAACAAGCTGGGTAAGATCTTTCAAAAACCATCGGATTTGTAAAGGCGCGGTAAGCACGAAGAACGCAAGGAGGAACTCCTCTTTGCGCGAGGATAGAAGATGGAAGATAGAATATAGAAAAACGCGAGGGATTGACATAATATGGAAAGTGCGCCTAAATCGAGCGTTTCCGAAAAAAGGAAACCCGTCCGCAGAAAATATTTGAAAGCGAGTGGATGCGCTGAGAAAGGCGCAGTTGTTTCTTTTGCGAGCGAACTGTCGGAAAAATTCTCTCGGGCTGGCGGTGGGATCAATAATGTATCGCAGTCAATGGAGGCGGAGAATTTTTCCGGACGGTTCGCGAGCTCTCCTCTTTTCAAAGCGCGTCTCAAGCG
>Ga0209541_10015764_pt1 | contig 11250 bp, 14 predicted proteins | sample RifCSPlowO2_01_FD_184027 | JGI IMG/M metagenome (GOLD analysis project Ga0209541, IMG submission 184027) | Groundwater microbial communities from Rifle, Colorado - Rifle CSP2_plank lowO2_0.1 (SPAdes) (version 2) | ecosystem: Environmental > Aquatic > Deep subsurface > Groundwater | place...
TATTTCGTCATTGTTCCTTAATTTCTCATTCTCTAAAATCAGCTCATTGTTTCTTGAGACTATAACAGTAACAGGGTTTATTTTTAATTTTTTCAACAAGTCTGAGACTGATGAATTTTGGCTTAACCGCAGTGTTGTATTCTTGTTTTTTCTGTCTATAAAAACATTAACATTAATCCTTTGCATATAGGATAGAAGTAGATTAGTATTAATAAAACTTGCTTCATGACTTATGCTGTTGTATTCTGATACTGTTTACCTGCTCAATTGATAATCTTAATTCGTCTATTAAGGTGCTCAAATCGCCTGTTTTTGTGACCTCTCCAAGCGGCCTTATACTTCTAAATTCGCTAAGATGGGGATTTTTATTATTGCCATAAAAAATCAGGGCAAAGGGTATTTTATCATACATTGTTTTAATTTCATCCCTATAGTTTAGTATCTCCCCATCGCAGCCAGGGTCTATGACGAGGGCGTGAATTCCACCATCTTCAAATTTTTGTATAGCCCCTTTTATATCAAATGCAGATATAACCTTATAGCCTGCATCAGTTAATTCCATTTCAACCAAACGGCGATGATTCTCATAATCATCAACAATCGCTATAGTTGGGTTTACTTGGTTCATTTTTATGCCTCAAAACAAAGAGAATAAGGCAGTCTACTATTTAAATCTTACGGTTTTTTATATAAATTATATATTTTATTAATTTTTTGGTTTCTTATTACCCAACTGAATGCCCGCAGCCGCAAGTCCTCTTTACATTTGGGTTGCTTACTTTAAAGCCTGAGTTCTGCAGCGCCTCAACATAATCAACTGTTGATCCTTTTAGGAAGTCCGCGCTCAATGGATCAATAAAAACTTTTACTCCTTTTTCCTCGATTATTATATCGTCTTCTTTTTGGGATTTCTCAAGCTTTATCTCATACATATAGCTGGCGCATCCGCCTGGAGTCACGCCAATCCTTAGGCCATACCCTTCCTTTTTTTCCTTCTCAATCAGCATCTTTACCTTGTTGGCAGCTTTTTCTGTCAAGCTGACAGTCATCTGTTTTGTCTCTTGCTCCATTTTAATACCTCCATATTTTTCAAAAGTTTGTCATATCCTTTTGCTTCAAGCTCGTGGGCAAGCTCTTTGCCGCCGCTTTTTATTATTTTTCCCTTTACCATTATATGCACACTATCTGGAGTTATGTAGTTCAAAAGCCTCTGGTAGTGTGTGATAACCAGCATGCCCATATTTGGGCCGCTCATGCTATTAACCCCATGCGCAACTATTTTTAGCGAGTCAATGTCCAATCCAGAGTCTGTTTCATCCAATATTGCAATCTCGGGCTGAAGGACCGCAAGCTGCAAAATCTCTGTCCTTTTCTTTTCCCCGCCTGAAAATCCTTCATTTAGATACCTTCTGCTAAACGAATCATCTATCTTCAAAAGCTTCATTTTATCCTTCAGCAGCTTGACGAACTCAGGCACGCTTATCTTCTGCGGCTTTACAGCGTTATAAGCAGTCCTCAAAAAGTTTGAAACTGAAACTCCTGCAATCTCCTGCGGATACTGGAATGATAGGAAAAGCCCAAGCTTTGCCCTTTCGTCAGGAGTCATCTCAAGAATGTTTCTCCCTTTGTACCATACTTCGCCTTTGTCAACTGTATATTTCGGATGGCCCATCAAAGTATAAGCCAAAGTTGATTTGCCAGAGCCATTTGGCCCCATCAAAGCGCATATTTGGCCTTTTCTTACAACTAAGTCAACTCCGTTCAAGATTCGCTGGCCTTCAACGCTTACGTGCAAGTCCTTGATAATTAGCTCGTCTGTCATTTTTTAACTTATTGTGCACTCTTGTTATTGCTTGCGTATTTCTCAAAAATTAAAATGCTGTTCTTTAAAGTATCCAATGAAAGCAATGCACACTTTAGTCTTACAGGGCTTATTGGGATGCCCAGCAGCTCTAAAATGTTTTCTTTTGTTAATTTTTTTAATTCCTTAATGTTTTTGCCTTTTATTTGCTCAGTGAGCATTGATGCGCTTGCCTGCGATATTGCGCATCCGCTTCCATGAAATTTGACGTCAACAATCTTGTTATTTTTATCTATAATCAAAAACATATCAATTTTGTCCCCGCAAAGGGGGTTATACTCGTGATGATTGACGCTTGCATTTTCTATTTTGCCAAAATTCCTTGGGTTTTTGTAGTGGTCAAGAATATTCTCCTGATAAATTAATTCTGTGCTGTCCATTTTTGTTAAACCCCAAAAACCGTTTTAACCTTATGTATTGCTTTAATAAATATATCTATCTCTTTTTCTGTATTATATAAATAAAAGCTTGCCCTTGCAGTTGCAGGCACTCCTAAAATGCCCATCAAAGGCATGCAGCAGTGATGTCCAGCCCTTATGGCAACACCCTCACTGTCTAAAATTTGTGAAACATCATGAGGATGCACTTTGTCTATGTTGAAAGACACAACAGCGCCTCTCTCCTTTGGGCCATAAATTGTTACGCCTTTAATCTCTTTAAGCCTTTCAACTGCATAATCCGCAAGCTCTTTGCCTCTCTTATAAATGTTTTTCATTCCTATACTGTTAAGGTAGTCAATTGCAGCTCCAAATCCAATCCCTCCCGCAATGTTTGGAGTTCCTGCCTCAAATTTCCATGGCAATTCGTTAAACTCAGTGTTATCAAAAGTTACTTCCCTTATCATGTCGCCGCCATATAAAAATGGCCGCATGCCTTCAAGAAGCTCTTTCTTGCCATACAGCACTCCAATTCCTGTAGGCCCAAGCATCTTGTGGCCGCTGAAGGCATAAAAATCCACATCAAGGCTTTGAACATCAACAGGCATGTGCGGCGCTGCCTGCGCGCCATCAACAGCCATTAATGCATCATTCTCATGCGTAATTTTTGATATTTTTTTTATATCATTTATTGTGCCTAAGACATTAGATACATGGGTGACAGAAACTATCTCCGTTTTTTTTCTTATTGTAGATTTAATGCTTTCTTCATCTAATGCTCCATTTTTATTGATCTTGATGAACTTTAAGACTAATCCTCTTTGCTTTGCCAATTGCTGCCACGGCACAAGGTTGCTGTGATGCTCCATCTGCGACAAAACAATTTCATCACCTTTCTTCAAATTTAAAGTCAAAGAGTAAGCAGCAAGGTTTAATGACTCAGTTGCATTTTTAGTCAGCACTATGCTTTGGTAAGAGCCTGCATTAATGAAATCAGCAATCTTTTGATGAGCCTCTTCAAGTTTTGCAGTGGCCTCTTCCCCAAGAAGATGGATTGACCTGTGGACATTTGCATTATAATTTTTATAATAGAAATTAATTGCATCAATCACTTGCTTAGGCTTTTGCGATGTTGCGGCATTATCTAAATAGACTAATGGCTTTCCATGGACTCTCCTCTGCAAAATAGGAAAATCTTTTCTAATCTGTTCTACATTAAGTAAAGGTTTATGTTGTAGCATCTTTTTGTAAAAAAATTTCAATTTTTGGAAATTGAAATTTTTTTTATTTAATTAGCTAAAATGAATTTTATTTCTTCAAATAGTTCATTAGTTCCAATTTTTTTAAGTGATTTAGGCACTGTGGAATGATCTAAATAAAGTCCTCCATTCTTTAGCAGCAGATAAGCAAGCATATTGCATCTGTGTAAATTCCCGTCTAATGTTTCATGAGTTCTGATGACCAAATCAAAATTACCAAGTGTAACATCCTGTATGCTAACTGCGTTTTCAAAAAGTGAAGTTGTCTGCAAAACTAAATGGTGTGCTATCTCCTCTTCCCTAAGATTTTGTGGAAATTTTTCACCTAAATATTCAAATTTTTCCTGAGAAAATGTATCAGCAGTGTAAACTTCTGCGCCAAGCACTCTTGCGCATCTGGAATATATTGGCTTGGGGCTGCACATCAGTTCCAATACTTTTAATCCCGATAAAACCTTATCCTCAATTAAGGCTGCCACATCAAAATTACTTGAATTTACGCTAGAATCTTGCAAAATTTGATCTATTGTTCTGCTATTTGCCACAGCTAAAGTGAGCAATAAAGCCGTGCTGTCTATCCCTGATGTAGAATGGCTTGGTGCAACATCCATTCCCGTGTATGCGCTTAGAGAGGGTATACTGCCTAAATAAGTTTTACTATGAGTCATTTTTTCTGCAAGTTTCCACAAAGTATCTGAAAAACCATAAAACACGAGATATTCTTCTCCGGATTCAATTTTATCGTCAGCCACTTTTTCAAAAGTTCTCATTTGAGTTTCTATCTCTGCTAAACGCTTTTCTATTGCGGCATTTTGAGCTTTTATGCGGGCTTGCTCAGTAGCATATTCTTCCTCTTTTCTCAAGAACTCTTCCCGTCTATCTTCCAAAGCTTTTATTCTTTCATATGCCTCATTGGATATTATGCCTTGAGGATCTGTCCCAGTTAATTTTACATAATAGTAATTTACATAGTCTCTAACATTAATTCCTTTTCTTCCCAGTAAGGGATCATTCACATTTCTTTGAAAACTGGCAAATTCAGGAAATCTGCTCAATAAAGACACATACCTATCTAAAGCGATAGAAGCAGCTTCTCTATCTCCAGTGGCATTAATTTTATACTGTTGAAGATGAGCAATTACATGCTTTTCTGATTTATTTTCTGAGTTAAATAAGTTTGCTGTATCCATTTTTTCAGTCCCCATTTAATTTAAAAAATTTCATCTTTGAAGTGAAGTATCCTCCATTCTTATTAATCTAAATACACTTCAATCCTTTCCTTTCCAGAGCCTATATTCTTTCTCTTTAACTGCACTTTGCCTATTTCTTTTGTGGACTTTGGGTGAGTCCCACCGCAAGGTACCTTCCATTCATTGCATTCCCACCCTCTTTTATTATGATTTTGTTCATCCGGGTATGTTTTTATTTCAATATCTTGAGAGAAAATTTCATTTGCCTTTTGCTCTATTTCTGGGAGAATGTTTGATATTGGCTCTGGATATTGGTAATCTAGCCTGCCTTTATTTTCATCAATATTTGAGCCAATCAACTTTGGGTTTCCTGTTTTTTCTGTGAATAAAAAATGAGCCACATGAATTGCAGAATGCAATCGCATTATTTTATTTCTTTTATTTTCATCAATTTTTATAATTACTTTATCTCCTTCCTTGAAAGTTGGCATTTGCCCTAGTACATAAGCTATATTTTCGCCAGAGACTACTGCTTCTTTTACTGGAATACTGTCTATTGTTCCAGAGTCTGATGCTTGGCCGCCAGAAAAGGCAAAAAATATTGTTTGGTTGACCATTACCTCCGGACCCATTACACTAGTTACAGTTGCTTCACATTCTGTTTTTTGAGTGTCTTCATAAAATAATTTTTTTGTCATTTTCTAACCATCTCCCTTATCTTTTCCCTTAACTCTTCCAGTGGTATCTTTTGTATCACTGGCTCAAAAAACCCTTCCACTATTAATTGCTCTGCTTCCTGCCTTGACAAGCCTCTTGACATTAGGTAAAATAAATGCTCTTCGTTAATCTGGCCAATTGTTGCGCCGTGGCTTGCCTTGACGTCATTTGCATCTATTTTCAAGCTCGGTATGCTGTTGGCCAATGTCTTGTTCCCAAGCTTTAAGATATGGTTTGCAAGATACGAGTAAGTTTTTTGAGCCTGCTTTTCTATCTTTATTAGCCCTCGATAAACTGATGTTGACTCATCTTTTAATATTCCATCAACTAAGACTTCATTAGTTGTATTCAGCGTATTATGAAACATATTTGTTGTAAAATCAATATGCTCTTTTCCCCTGCCTAAGAAAACTCCAACATTATCGCATTTTGAGCCTTGGCCATTAAAAATGCTGTCTATTCTAAGCCGATTAAGGCTACCTCCAAAGCACCCTGAAACCCAATTTATAATTGAATTTCTTTCTGCTGTTCCAATTATGTTTGTGAAGTTACAGGCATTCCTTGACCAATTGTTTAAATGATAAAAATTGATTTTTGAATTGTCATTGGCAAATATCTCGCTAATACACACATTTAGCTGCTCATTGCCATTGGAATCAGATATATCCCTGTTCGAGTATTCTTCTATAAAGTCAACTTTGCTATTCTGCTCAATTATTATTATGTTATGCAAAATGCTGCTTTGGCCTTCAAGCCTAAAGCTTACCTTTATAGGCTCTTCTAATTCAACATTTTTTGGAACATAGAGAAAAATCCCATTAGTAAAATAAGCAGCATTCAATGCAGCAAGCTTGTCTTTGCCAATCTTGGCATTTTTGAAAAAATATTCCTGCGCAATATGGTATTTATCAAGTGCAGTATTTATGTCAGTTAAAATAACCCCTTTTTCGATTAAATCTTCGCTCAACTTGGCAGCAAAAATTTTTGTTTTTGCTTCAGAAAGCAAAAATTTTTGCAGGTTTAATTTTTCTATTTCCGTATATCTCCAATCCTCATCCTTTTCCTTTGGCATTTGGATAGAGCTAAATGTGCTTAATGCCTCTTCCTTTTTCTTGGCCGCAAATTCGCTTTTGGAATGGCCAAGCTGAACCATAGCATTTTTAATAATAACGTTTTGCAATCCCATAAGCATAACCTATTAAGATATAGCTTTTTATAAAAAATTTTAATTGAAAATAAAAATTTTTTACCCCACCGAACCTTCCATGTTAAGCGCAATAAGCCTGTTCAGCTCGATAGCATACTCAAGAGGCAGCTCTTTTGTAAAAGGCTCCATAAAGCCGCTTACTACCATTGTCATTGCCTGATCCTGCGTTAAGCCTCGGCTCATTAAGTAAAATAGCTGCTCTTCGCCTATCTTGCCTACAGTAGCCTCATGCTCAATATTCACATCCTTTTCATTTATTTCCATGTAAGGCACTGTGTCAGATGCAGATTTCTCGTCAAGTATTAATGCATCGCAAGTTACATGGGATTTTACATTCTTGCAGCCTTCTGCTACTTTTAATAATCCCCTATAAGTTGTCCTTCCACCGTCTTTGCTTACTGACTTGGATGTTATCCTTGAGGTTGTGTTTGGAGCATAATGCAGTATCTTTCCGCCAGCGTCTTGGTGCTGGCCTTTGCCTGCAAATGCAACGCTCAAAATTTCAGCTCTTGCGCGCTCGCCTAGCAAATAAATGCTCGGATATTTCATTGTAATCTTGCTGCCCAAGTTGCCATCAACCCAAAAAACAGTTGAGTTTTCATAAGCAAATGCTCTCTTTGTGACAAGGTTGTAAACATTATTGCTCCAATTTTGTATTGTCGTGTATTGTATCCTAGAGCCTGGAAGCGCAATCAGCTCAACAACAGCGCTGTGCAAAGAATCTGAAGAATAGATAGGGGCAGTGCATCCCTCGATATAATGCACAGAGCTGTTTGGCTCTGCTATGATCAATGTTCTTTCAAACTGGCCCATATTCTGTGCGTTAATCCTGAAGTATGCCTGCAAAGGCAGCTCAACTTTGACTCCTGCTGGAATGTACACAAAGCTGCCGCCCGACCACACTGCGCTGTTTAGCGCGGCAAATTTATTGTCGTTGTAAGGCACCACAGTTCCGAAATATTTTTTCACAATTTGAGGATACTTCCTTAAGCCGCCGCCCATGTCTAAAAAAATAACGCCTTGCTTTTCCAAATCTTCTCTTATTTTGTGGTACACGACTTCGCTTTCATACTGCGCTCCAACTCCGCCTAAAAATTTCTGCTCTGCTTCTGGAATTCCGAGCTTATTAAATGTATTCTTGATGTATTCCGGTACGTCTTCCCATGCATCTCCCTGCTTGTCAGTTGGCTTTATGTAGTAAAAGATGTTGTTAAAATCAATAACATTAAGATTAGCCCCCCACTGCGGCATTTGCCTCTTGAAAAATTCCTCTAAAGCCTTGAGCCTGAATTTTAGCATCCATTCTGGCTCGTTCTTCATCTTGGAGATTTCTGTAACAATCTCTTTAGAAATGCCTCTTTTGGACTTGAAAACATAATCTTCCTTATCATGAAAGCCATACTTGCTGTAATCCTTATCAAAAACCTGCTCTGTTACAGTTGCCATTTCATTATTAGCTCCTTATTGGCAGCAGCCCTTCATCAAAGCAAATAGTGCAGTTTTCCAGCTCCTTTGACTGCGACCTGTGTATATCGCAAAGTATCTGCCTGACAGTTGCCAAGTTGCTTATCCTATAAATCTCTGCAATTAAGCGCTGCCTGCTTGTTTTGTCTGCCAAAATTTTTTTTGCTGATGATTTTACCTCGCTGATAATGTTGCCGCTAAACACAACCTGACTGGCCCTTTTAGAGTGCTGATACTGGGATATAGCAGCCTCTGTCAAGCCAAGTATTTTGGCCACTTCTTTCTGGCTCAGATTATGCTCTTCAATGAGTGTTTTTGCCAACTCTCTTCGTATGGCCGGGAGTATGTACCTAATCTCTATCTCCTGAGGCATTGATTCTTGCATATATCTTAACAATTGTTAACTAATATTTAAATGTTGTGGTGCAAGATTTAAATAATGTTTGTACTCTCTTGATTCTATGCGCTACGCACGCCAGGAGATATTCAAAGAAATCGGCAAAGAAGGCCAATTAAGATTAAGCAAAAGCACTGCTGCTATTGTTGGGTTGGGGGCGTTAGGAAGCGTTTCTGCTGAACTGCTTACAAGGGCAGGCATTGGAAAATTAATTTTGATTGACAGGGACACTGTTGAATTGTCAAACCTGCAAAGGCAGAGCTTATTTAACGAAAACGATATTGGAAAAGCAAAAGCATCGCAGGCAAAAGAGCATTTAAGCAAAATTAATTCCAGAGTTAAAATTTATTTTTTTATTGATGACTTAAATTTTGAAAATATTGAAAAGATTCTTAGTGAAAAAAATAAGATTGGTTTAATATTGGATTGTACAGATAATATGGATACACGATTTTTAATCAATGACTTCTGCGTTAAAAACAAAATTCCATTTATTTACTCCTCTGCAATTGGAAGCAAAGGCTATGTTTTTAATGCAATCCCAGATGAAAACAGGCCATGCTTAAGATGCTTCTTGAGGGAAGCAGCACAATTAGAAACTTGTGAAACTGCAGGAGTATTAAACACCATAACGCATATCATAGCTTCTTTGCAAACAACGGAAGCGTTAAAGATATTGTTAAAAAAAAGCAATTCTGGGAAAAAATTGCTTTTTTTTGATGTTTGGAAAAACGAGCTGCTAAAGATTAAGGCAAATAAAAACAAAAATTGCATTTGCTGCGCAAATAAAATTTTTGAATACTTAAATGGGAAAAAATCCCCTAGAGTTGTAAAATTGTGCGGCAATGGCATATATCAAGTAAAGGCAAAAACAATTGACAGAGGCCAATTCAATCATCTAAAAAGCCGACTAAAAAAAATCGGCAAAGTTATTGATTTCGGATACTGCATTAATTTTGATGATAGATTGACTGTATTCAGAAATGGAAGGGTGCTGGTAAAAGCAAAAAATGAAAATGAGGCAAAATCACTTTACTCAAAATTTGTCGGAAATTGATTAGGGGAAAACAAAAACCATTATAAATTCTGTTATACTACGTTATATTATGCAAATAACATTTCTTGGAACATCTTCAATGGTTCCAACCAAGGAGAGAAATCAAACAGCTGTTTTTCTTAGCTATGGCTCTGAAGGAATACTTTTTGACTGCGGGGAAGGAACGCAGCGCCAATTCAAGATAGCAGGAATAAGCTTGACAAAAGTTACCAAAGTGCTCATAAGCCATTGGCACGGCGACCATGTTTTGGGGCTGCCTGGATTAATCCAAACTTTAAGCTCTATGGAATATACCGGCAAGCTTGAAATTTATGGGCCAGAAGGCTCTAAAAAGAGGATGGAGAAAATGTTTGAGGCCTTTGTTTTCGACAAGAGGCTGAACTTTGCAGTTAAAGAAGTAAAACATGGAGTTTTTTTTGAAAATGATGAATTTCAGCTAGAGTCCTGCCCATTAGAGCACGGCATAGAAACTTTAGGCTACGCATTTATTGAGAAAGGCAAGAGAAAAATTGACTTAAAGCGAGTTAAGAAAATGAGGATACCAATCGGGCCTTTGCTTGGGAATATCCAGCAGGGCAAGTCAATAGAGCACGATGGCAGGAAAGTTCAGCCTGATGAGGTTTCTTTTATCGAAAAAGGGAAAAAGGTTGCATATATAACAGACACTGTGCTTTGCGAAAACTGCTGCAAGCTGGCTGAAAATGCTGATTTGCTGATCTGCGAAGCGACCTATTCCTCTAAATTGATGGATAAGGGCGAGGAATATGGCCATATGACTGCAAGGCAAGCTGCCCAGCTGGCAAATAAGTCCAATGTATCAAGGCTTATCCTGATTCACTTCAGCGCTAGATACAAGAATACTCAGGAATTAGAGGAAGATGCGAGAAACATTTTCGACAATTCAATATGCGCAAAAGATTTTATGAAGGCTGATTTATAGTGGATCTAAAAGCTAAAGGCTCAAATGCTGAGAGGGAATTGCTGCACATGTTCTGGAGCAAGGGATGGGCGTGCATAAGAAGCGCAGGCTCGGGCTCAATGAAATACCCAGGCCCAGACTTGCTGGTTGGCAGCAAGGGCAGGAACAGAAGGCTGGCTATAGAATGCAAATCAACAGGCGATAAAAAGCTTTACCTTAGCAATTACGATATCGAGCAGCTTAAGGAGTTTTCAGATGTTTTTGACGCAAGGCCATGGTTTGCTGTAAAGTTCGCAAAAAAGGGCTGGCTGTTTCTCGGGATAGAGGAACTTGAAAAAACTGAGAAAGGTTATGCTATTGACTTAGATCGGGCTGTGCTAAGAGGGATATCTTTTGAGGAACTAATAAACTATTGATATTCAAACAAAAAACTATCTCTTTTTTATTGATCTCTCTATTTTTACTTCTTCTTTCACGACTTTGTCAACAACATTCTCAATGTGCATCTCTATTCTAGCGATTCTCCTCTCCATTAAAACTAAAATCCTCAGAGAATATACTATTGCTGCTAAAGTGCCTATTATAATGGCAAGCGTTATTTCCTGTACTCCGAAAACCATCAAATCACCTCAATTTTTGTTTTTATGTGCTATTTATTTGGTTATTTAAATAGTTTTCGAAAGAGTTATGAAAAAATCAAGTTAAAATTAGATTATTGACTCTTCCGACCTCTTTAGTTCCTAAGTTAGCAGCGTATTTCTCTATTTTCAATATCCTAAACAAGCACTGGACACTTGTTCTA
>Ga0209541_10015765_pt1 | contig 11249 bp, 16 predicted proteins | sample RifCSPlowO2_01_FD_184027 | JGI IMG/M metagenome (GOLD analysis project Ga0209541, IMG submission 184027) | Groundwater microbial communities from Rifle, Colorado - Rifle CSP2_plank lowO2_0.1 (SPAdes) (version 2) | ecosystem: Environmental > Aquatic > Deep subsurface > Groundwater | place...
GTTCAAGTTCATCGTCGAGCGGAGAAAGCAGTGGAGGAGAATCAAGTGGGGGAAGTATTACTGGAAACGCTTTTTTAGATTATTATTTTAAATAAAGAAAGATTTAATAATTAAAATTGTTTCTATTCTTTGATGGGAGAACCAAAAATTAAAAGAGGGCTGAATTTTTATTGGTATTATTGGACAATTATTGTGTTTTTAGGATTTATATTAATTAATTATTATACTAGATATTTTAAAATTGAAGTATTAGATGTGGGGTTGATGATTTCTGTTGTTTCATTTTTATTTGGTTTTTTAATTTCAATAACTTTTTCAATGCTTTTGAACAGAACAGCTATATTAAAAGATTCTTTGACTGCTGAAACAGGAAGACTTGTCAGTTTATTTTCACTTTCAAAACATTTAGGGCAAAAATTCCATGGACGAGTAAGGGAAAGAATTGACAGCTATACTATTAAGACGCTGAGAGGTTATAAACAGTATGAGATTAGCAGAGAAGATTTTTATGGGTTTTACGATGATTTGCAGTTTATGGAAATTAAGACAGAGCAGCAAAATAATTTTGCAGGTTCTTTTTTATATGTTCTTGGAGAGATGTCAACAATAAGAGAAAAATTAGAATATCTTACAAACAGAAAAGTTGAATTTTCTATTAAAGTTGCAGATTACACATTGGGAATATTGCTTATCGCATTATTGTTTATGAATAGGAACGACCCATTTACAAATATTATTTTCATTTTAGTTTCAACTATTATTGTTTTCATTTTTTTAATTATTGAAGATTTTGACAACTTGCGTATAGCAGACTATTCTGCTAATATAAGCAACTCTGAACAAATTTTTGATTTAATCAGAAGAGAAAGATATTATCCTCAACGTTTGCTTTCAAGAGTAAAATTAGAAGAGGGACGAAAATACAGAATTGGGATTTATAATTCAAAATTGAAAGAAGAGGAAATTTTTGAAATTATTTATAATTCTGTATTTAAGATAAAAATTAATAAGATTCTTGAAAAATTTAAGGGAAGGGATAAATGAGGAGGGCTTTGTTGAAAATCTTTTTTATTTGGATTTTTTGAGTTAGTAATCGCCCACTAAAGCCTGTCTCCGACAGGCAACTCACGACCCCACCCCACCTCGCAAGCTCACTCGTTCTCGGTTTTGAGGCGAGACTCGTGAACATTGCTCGCCACCATCGCGCGCAGAACCCAAACGTGAAGTCGTTCGCCCACCCTTATTTCGTATTTTGAATTGCCAAAATTTTACCTAACTCAAAAAATTTATACTTTTTCAACAAAGCAAGAAATAAGGAAAAGTTTAATAATTAAAATTGTTTCTATGTGAAATGGCAATGGTTGAAGAGAGATTGGATTTGATTACCCGAAATTTGCAGGAAGTTATTGGAGAAGATGAGCTTAAGGGTTTGTTAAAAAGTAAAAAAGAAATTTCTGTTTATTGGGGCACTATGCCGACAGGGAGTATTTCTATTGCGTATTTTTTTCCGATGTTGAAGATTGCGGATTTTCTGAAAGCAGGTTTGAGAGTTAAGATTCTTTTGGCTGATTTGCATGCAGCACTTGACAGTGTTCCTTGGGATTTGGTTGAAAAGAGATATAATTATTATGAAAAAGCGATTGTGACTATTTTGAAAACTATTGGTGTAGATACTAAAAAATTGGAATTTGTGAAGGGAAGTGATTTTCAGCTTACGCCAGAATATATGAATGACGTTTTGAAACTTTCTGTTTTGAGTTCTGTTAATGATGCGACTCGCGCAGCTTCTGAAGCTGTTAAAACTGCTAAAGTAGGAAATGTAAAAGTTTCTGGTTTGATTTATCCTTTGATGCAGGCATTAGATGAAGAATATTTGAAAGTTAATATTCAGTTCGCGGGTGTTGACCAAAGAAAGATTCAGGTTTTTGCCAGGGAGTTTCTTCCAAAGATAGGATACAAACAAAGAATAGAATTAATGAGTCCAATGATTCGTGGTTTGGTTGGAAAGCAGATGAGTTCAAGTATTGAGGCAACGAAAATAGATTTGCTTGATGATGAAAAAAAGGTAATTGTTAAAATTAAAAACGCCGAATGTGCTGCGGGAAATTCTGATAATGGGATTATGGCTTTGCTGCAATATTTAATTTTTGGAGTTAAAAATAATTTTATTGTTGAACGTGACGAGAAATATGGGGGAAATTTAGTTTATGAGTCTTATGAAAAAGTTGAGACTGATTTTAAATCCAAGAAATTGCATCCTCTTGATTTGAAAAATGCTGTTGCAAAAGAGATTAATGTTTTGCTTGAAAATTTTAGAAAAGACAAGAAATTAAAAGAGCTTCATAAAAAAGCATATGCTTGATTATCTTGTCTTAAACTCGACGATATCTAAATCTTTTAATTCGTGTTTTAGTGAAACTTTTTGACCTGGAAATTTTGATGATGGACCCCAAATTTTTACCTCGACAACCTGTTTTGAGAAACCGTGAAGAATTTTTTCGGCGATGTCTTTTACTGTTGAGTTTGGGTTTAGTATAATTGGACGCGAAGTTTTTTCTTTGCCTGGTTCTTTTGTGTAAACTCGGATTTTCCCGAAGCTGTGAAATATTTTATTTTTTAATTCTTCAATGTTTTCCTGCGATTTTGTGAAAGTGGATAATAAAATATAATTATATTTTTTGCTTCTTAAGGTTGCTTCGAGTTTTCGTTTTTCGGTTTCATTTAATAAATCTGATTTGTTAAAGGCGATAATTCGTTTAGCTTTTGAATTGTTTATTTTTGATTCAAGTTCAGCTATATCTTCGGTTTTTGTTATTAGAAATATTAGTGTGTCAGCAGAATTTACCAACCCTCTGTCAAAATAATCTGATTCAATTGCAGGAGATTCTATTAATTGTATTTGGACGCCTGCGTTTTTGAAGTCTAATATTCCCTGCTGGGAAATTTTTGTTGTGAAATTATAGTCTGCAATTAAAGGGTTTGTGTTTGTTAATAAAGATAAGAGCGACGATTTTCCAGTGTTTGTTTTTCCTACGATGACTGCTTGCATGTCGTGTTTTTTTATTGCAGATGATGAGGCGTTTGATTTTCCAGATTTTTTACTTTTATCTAATTTATCGAGGAGTTTTTTTCTTCTTGTTTTCAAATTAGCGAGCATTTTTTCTGAAGATTTGTGTTTTGGACATTCTTTAATCATCTCGTCGAGAAATTTTAAACGCTCTTTGTCAGTTTGCGCATTTAGAAATTTTGCTTCTGCTTGTTGATAGAATGGCGATTGGTTTGTTGATGCCATATGTTTTTTAAGATAGTTTATTATAAAAAATTATGGATAAATCATTTTACAACCGAAATCCGAAAATTGTTGCCAAGGATTTGATTGGAAAGGTTATTGTAAGAAAATTAGAAAATGGAAATTTATTGAAGGCGAGAATTATTGAAACTGAAGCTTACTTTGATGAGAAAGATCCGGCGTCGTGGGCTCGTTACGGAAAACGACGAGATAATGCAGAAATGTGGAATGAAGCAGGGACGATTTTAGTTAAGAATGTTCATAAATATTTCATGTTGAATTTTGTGACCGAAAAAAAGGGAGAGGCAAGTGCTGTTTTAATTCGTGCTGCGATTCCATTGTCGAAGAATTTTAAAGGAAGATGTCACGGGCCAGGATTATTGACTTCAGCTTTAAAGATTGATAAAATTTTTAATGGAAAAAGTTTATTTGAGAAGAATTGTGGATTGAAAATTGTAGATGATGGATATAAATTTAAAGAAGGGGAAATAAAAACTTCAAAAAGGATTGGTGTGAAGAGTGATTTGAATGAAGAGTTGAGATTTTATATTAAAGGATAAAATATATAAACTACTAAAGTTATATATATGTATAACTATTGTTGATTATTTAAAATGGCAGAAATTCCTTTGGATTTAAGATTGAAGAGACAAACTCACAAAGATATAGCAAGAGCTCAAGACATAATCATAAAAACTATATATGAAGTATACGAAAAATGCGTTTTGCATGGAGGTACGGCAATTTGGAGATGCTATAAGGGGAATAGATTTTCAGAAGACATTGATGTTTATATAAATAAAAATCCTGTTAAAATAAAGGAGCTGTTTGAAAAGCTAGAAAAAAAGGGATTTGTTATTGAAAAGAAGAAAATTGGAGCAAACAGCATTTTTTCCACATTGAAATTTGACAGAACAATAGTAAGATTTGAAGCATTATTTAAAACTATTAACGCTTCTTTGAAAGATTATGAATTATGCGATGGAAATTTTATATCAGTTTATTGTTTAGAACCAGGAGAATTAGTTGTTGAAAAAATAAACACTTACAACAAAAGACTTAAGATAAGGGATTTATATGACATATATTTTTTATTGAGATTAGTTAGAGATAAAAATGTTATCTTACCGAAACTAAAGAGTTTAATTTCTAATTTTAAAAATCCAATAGATGAAAATAATCTGAAAACCATCATTCTCGAGGGAATTGCCCCCAATTCAAATAAAATTTTAGAATACATAAAAAATTGGAAATAAAATGGGAAAGAAAATTCATATAGATAAGGTAATTGAATTATTTAATAAAAGCCCTGTTGTTGACGCAAAATCAGTGAAAAGAATTGTTAGAAGCAAAAAAAATATCAAGCAATATTCGAGGCACATTTTAAATAATCTTATTAAACAAAATAAAATTTATTCTTTGGCAAAGGGGTATTATACTAAACACGACGAGATTTCTTTAGCCGTATTCGCTTTTCAGCCGTCATATTTAGGACTGCAGGATGCATTAAGCCAACATGATTTATGGGAGCAAGAGACTATTCCTATAATAATTACGGCAAAAAATGTAAGAACGGGAATAAGAAAAGTTATGGGTCGGAATATATATATAAGAAAAATAAACAAAAAATATTTATACGGATATGAATTTATGCTAGGAAAATTTAATTTGCCTTATTCAGATGTGGAAAAGACCTTTATTGATATGATTTATTTCAATGAAAAATTTGATAAAATTTTGATTAAGGATATAAAAAAGAAATTGAACAAAGAGAAATTGAACGATTATATGAAAAAATATCCGTTGAAGTTTAGAAAGAAAGTTGAAAAGATTTTGAAAGAGTAAATAAAAAATTTATTGAATAGAAATATATTTAAACTCTCTCTCTCTCTTCTTATCATGAAAAAGAATGCGAACCTTTTATTTCTTGTTTTGACTATTGCTGTTTTTGTTTCTGTATGTTTTGTTTCCGCAATCATATTAAAAGAGGGAGACACTACAACGATTTTTGATGAAAAAAATGATGAATGGAATTTGCAGTTAAAAAGTGTGAATTCTCAAACTCAGGCGATAATTAGTCTTTTTGATGAATCGAATTCAAAACAAGATTTTCCTATTGAAGCTGGAAAGAATAATGAAATTGATTTCGGAGGAGGTGTAGAGATATTTGTGAATGATATATTTTTTTCTGATTTTTCAGATACTGAAAAACAAATTGTAATTAATGATTTTGTTGTATTAGATGAAGCCAGAGCGAATGCAGGTGATTATTTGGTTATTGGTGGAGATAATAATGAATATTCTTTTAATTTAAAGATACTCTCTAGTGAGGAAGCTAAAGTAATTATTAATAGTGAAGAAAAAAATAATTAAGAAAGGAGATTATGTTAAATTAAAAAGCCTAGAATTTTATGTAAAGGATGTTTCAAAATCTGAGGATGGAATAGGGGGAGTTCAATTGGCGTTTTCTAAAGGAAATGTAATGCTCAAGTCTATCCCAAATTCTGTTGAGCCAGGCGAATGTGTTGATTCAGATAGGGGAGATTTTTATACAAAAAGCAAGGCTTCAGGATTGTATTGGGTCGAGTTTTCTGGATATGGTTATTATGAAAAAGAAGATTATTGCTGGGAAACTTCTTCTAACAAACCAACAGAAAGGGGAGCATATGTAATAGATTTTATTTGTAGAGAAGATAAGTTAACTGAACAAATAGTAATGATGGGCTCAATTTTCAAGTGTCCTAATGGGTGTGTTGAAGGTGCATGTATTGGGACTGGACAAAATGATGTTGAATCTTCCCAAGAAGACGTAATAGATACTACGACTTTCGATGAAAGAATTTTTGTCTGTGGTGGCTGTGAAGTTGATGATAAATGTTATTTTTTGGGTTATAGGAAAAATGGAGAATATTGTTCTGATAAAGGTGCGTTTGTATCTCAATTAGAAACAGAGAATTCTTGTGAGAATCATTTTGAATGCAGTAGTAATGTATGTATCTCTGGAGAATGTGTAAGTGAAGGGCTTTTGAAGAAAATTCTCAATTGGTTTAAGAATTTATTCAAATAAGTTATTTAATCAAGCAACCAAATCAATCAACCCACTAAAACTAAATTCTGCTCTTTCGCTTAATGAGGAAAGAGTTTGTTTAAGTCTTGAAAGTTTTTCGTTTAAAGAAACTTTTTCATAATGAGTTTTTTGCAAAACTTCTGGTGGAACAAAAATTGCATAAAGAGATGATTGTAAAGATTTAATGGTCGCGTCTGTTTCATTTAATACAAAATCGGCAACTCTTTCTTGTGTTTGTTTAATTTCTTTAGTTCTGACTGTTTCAACAGTTTTTAGGATATGCATTAAATGAGTTAAATAATTTATATCTCTTAATGGCCTTGATATATCTGGATTTAATGATTCAATTTTTCTAATATACATAGTTTTATTTTTGTAGGTATGTTTTTAAATCTTACTTAATGAATTATTTTATGTCAAATATAGGATATGTAAATGGGTTGGAGCAAAGGGCAAGACGTGAAGAAGAATTTCAAGCACATAGAGAATGGAGGAGAAAACATTTTGGTGCTCTTGCTCGAATGGCTGCAGGGGGTGTTGTTCAAAAAGAGGGGGAACAGGATAAAATATGGGGAGAGCTTGGAAAATCTTTAGCGATAATAGACTATAGGAAATTATCTAAAGAAGAAAGAGAGAAACCAGAGAATGTAAGAGGATTTTTAGGAAAATTTTTGACTATGGTTATTGGAGGATATTTAGCATTTGCCTCAATTACAAGTGATGCGAAAATTTCTGTTTTGAGAATTAGCGATGCTACACCTGTTTTTGAAAAAGAGGGGGTGAAATATTTTGATCCTTTTGACCTCCCTGTGACACCTTATGAAGAGCTGACTGATAGAGAAAAAGAATATGTTGATGCTATTGAGAATGGAAAAATCAGACGTCCTGGAAATGCTCCTGGATTGGAACATTTAAGGCCTTATTTTGGAAAAAATAAAAGAAGCAATAGTTTGGTGGATAGAATGAAGAGTAGTTTTATGGAAGGATATCAAAAGAGTTTGCGAAGAAGGAGAGGTTAATTACATTCTCTTTAGTCATTTTGTAAATTTGTTGCTGACGCAAATTAAGAACATAAAGTGAACTTGATTAAACATTTGTAATGATGGTAATTGGTAAATTTAGATTAGCATATTTTTGGGTTAATTGGTTTTTGAGTCTGAGCAAGAATTATCTTTTGGCTGGTTAATTTCTTTTTTAACATCCCTTAATAGTTTTTTCTCCTAAAATACAATTGTTTGCTTTCAGAATAATTTTTTCTGAGTTTTGTTCATTGAAGAAATATTTTTTCATGTTTCCTTCGCTGGGAATTGTGCATCCGCATCCAAATCCTCCGCAGGAATATTCTGAATAATTTGCTGCTGTATGGATTATGAATCCTATTGTTTCAATTTCTGTTTTGCTGTAACCTCTTCGTGTGTTTACTTCGACGTTGTTTGTTTCAGTGTTGTAGCAAGCACTAATTATATCTAATGGCGTTTCTAATTGCAGTTCTGCACAAGAAACTTGCGGCGAGTATTTTGCTTTGTTGATTACAGCTTGGATTGTGAAATAAACAATTGTTATTGCTATTATTGCTAATAATGTCATTAAAAGAGTTGCTACAACTGTTGAAAGCGCTTTTTTAGTTTTCATTTTCTAATTTGTTTTTTAGGTGTGGGTGCCCACCCTCCCAAATCTTCGTCCCCGACAGGGATTGTGAATATTGTTTGTGGAAGGTGGTTAATTTGTGAGATGGTGTTTAATGTTGAATCTAAATTAATATAATTATTAATTTGTGAGCTTGCGAGCGCTAAATTTTTTTTAGTTTTCATTATATTTTACATGGGAATGAAGATAGTTCTTCGAAGTTTACTTGTTGAATTTGCTGTTGATTGTTGTCGAGGATTTCGATTGTATCTGCTTTGTTTACTTTTGGAATTGAAAGATAAAATTCACCTTCATATTCAAAAACTGCTCCTTGGATTTCTTGTTCGTTGAGTTTTTGTGCGTCGGTGAAAATTAATTTTGGGTTGAAATTACCTTCGAGAGTTTTTTCTCCAGTGATTTTGTAAATATAATCTCCTGAAGTTATACTTGGAGCACAACCTTTTTCTATTGTTTGCTGCTGGATTTCTATTTTTGAATTTTTGACAAAACCTTTTATGAGATAATATTCTTGTTCTGAACATTCGGTGTTTAAATCACTGGTTGCTTGCCCTGTGAGCGTGTTTTGTTTTGGGATTTTTTCTGAGATAATGTTTTCATTTAATGCTCCATAATTATTTGTAGAGAGTGTCCGCATTACTCCTTTGTCGATTGATCTGTAATAATTATCTTTTGAGCAGCCTTGGAAACAACCGTCGATGTTTTCTGGAAAATTATCACATGAGCTTGCGCAGTTTTTTGAACCTTTGGGAATTATTGCAGGGATGTATTCATCTGCTAAATTTGCGAAGACATGACCGAATTCGTGAGTTAAAACTGAAGACTGGTGTTTTGAATTTAATGAGATAATGTTTTTGTATGCAGAGCTCCTTAATGAAGAATCGTCGAGGTCTTTTACGACGACGATAAAGTCGTGAGGGCAAGAGGCTGCTTTTTGCGTTATTTCTTTTTCTTTGCAGAGAATCGCTTGTTCTTGATAGATTTCACACTCTGGTTCATAAGAATCGATGTAATAAAAGTTGAAAGAATCTTTGTTTTTATTAAAAGGAGATGTTTGTAAAAAGAAGTTTGAGTATTTTTGGGTGTTTTCTTTAGTTGCGAAAAAAACGAGGTTGACTTTATTTTCTCCATTGAATGCAGCTGTTTTGCATTCTTCTAAGTTTGTCGGAGATTGAAAAGAAGATTCAGAAATGAAGAATAATAGCACAATTATAATTGCTATGGCAACAAGAGTTATCGAGCTAATTAATATTGTTTTCGCCCCCATTTTATTTTTAGGAAATTAGGGGTTAAATAGTTTTTGAGAAAATTGAAGAGAAAGGATTTTATTGATTTGGTGGATGAAAAATAATCATATTAAGTTTTTCTTTTTATCTTTTTCTTTATCCAGTCTTTCGATATCTTTTTCGTAATATCTAGCAAGCTCCTCATTGCCTTTGTCAACAGCATTTTTGAGCTTGTCTTTATGCAATTCTATTTGTTTTTCAATAGATTCAATTCCCTTTTTTAGTCTTTTTTTTCGATTCATTTTCTATTTTATGTGAATACTCTTTTAAAAAATTTAATAATTTTAAAATTTCTTCTTTGCTTATCTTTTCTTCAGATCTATTATTCTCTCTTACTTCCCTATAAATCTTAAAAAATTTATCTATTTCTTCTCGATTAAATTTATTATCTTTTAATAAATTATAAACTCCTTTGTTGCTGAATATTCTTTCTTTAAGCAGACATTCAATAATGAAACATAGTCTAATGCGCATAAGTAAAGAGTAAACATGCGACGAGCTGATTTCATCATCTAAATTTATGAAGCCTTCGACGATTTTAATAGTTCTTTTAATTTCATCAAAATTCCATTTTAATCTTTTATAATCAAATTTATATTTTTTTAATTCGTCGAGCAAAGTTGGATTAATCCAAACTATAGACTCTTTTATAATGGGGTAAATCAAAAGAGGAATATCTTTCAAAGATTTTTTTATTGAATCTAATGTTACTATTCTTGCATCCAATGAAAATTCGTTTTTCAATATTTTCTTTATATTTTCATCTTTATCTTTTACTATGATTAAAATGTCTATGTCTGATTCTTTTGTATACTCTTCTCTTGCATAGCTGCCGTAAAGATAAACTCCGAGTATATTATCCATATAATCTATTAGTTCGCTTAAAATTCTTTTTTTTATATCATAAATGCCGTCCGGCAGTATGATTGTGATGTTTTTTCCTTTGTATTCTTTTGGAACGTAAACTGCCGCTCCATTTCCAATTTCAACTACTTGCTTAATTATTTTCATAGTATATACTAGTATAAACGATATATAAAGTTTATGGTTTTATGAAAAGTGTTTTGAAAAAGTAAATTTCCGAAATATATTTAAACTCTCTCTCTCTCTCTCTTGATAGTTAATGAAAAAGGGGCGAGTTGAAAGACGAAGTAGTAAGAATAAAGTTAATAAAAATTTATGGTGGATAATTGTGATTATTGTTTTAATTGCTGTAATTATTGTTGTGGTTATGTTGAATGATAATGAAGATGAAGTTGGTTTGAGTCCAGTATCATATTCAAATTGTAAAAATAACGGGAATCCTTCTGGGCTTGTTGCATGTTACGATTACATTGATTCAAAAGATAGATTTAGAATTTATCCTTATCAAGATGGAACCTATTCTGCAAAGTCATATAATTTTGATAGCGATGTTATTGAGCCTTTTACTTGTACAGCAACTTCTACAAATTTAGGTAGTTGTTTATCTCCACATGATTCGAATGCTGTTCAAATTACTTGGGGAAGTTATACTGAATGTTTAGAGAATGGAAAGTTGCCGGTTAAAGGAACTCTAGGAAATGATGGGAAGTGTGTTACGCAAAATGTTAATTCATATTTATTAAGAGCAACTAATTTTAAAGAAGACAATGGAATAAACAAGACATCAATTCAAAGATATGAACCGGGTATTTATTGGACAACAGTTTGTTCTGGTAAAAGAGTCGGAGATATTTGTTATGTTGGAAATGTTGAAATACAAATTGATGCAATTGATAGATATGCTAAAACTGTTCTTTTAGATGGAACTGGTGGAACAGCGTTACAGAAATCTTATGATAAAATTACATTTGATGGAGATGTTGATGATCATTTTGTAGGTGCTTACTTCAGTTAATTTCTTCCCCAAATCTTTTTATACTCCTTAAACTTTTTCTAAATCATGAAACCGAAATTTTATAGAAAAGTTTTGAAAAGGCCT
>Ga0209541_10015766_pt1 | contig 11248 bp, 12 predicted proteins | sample RifCSPlowO2_01_FD_184027 | JGI IMG/M metagenome (GOLD analysis project Ga0209541, IMG submission 184027) | Groundwater microbial communities from Rifle, Colorado - Rifle CSP2_plank lowO2_0.1 (SPAdes) (version 2) | ecosystem: Environmental > Aquatic > Deep subsurface > Groundwater | place...
AGTATCGCTCACGAAGCTCGATTATTTTTTTATATGTACTTGGTATCCGTGCCACAAACCTAAAGATAGCACTTGTCACGATTATAGTCAAATAACCGTGACATCGTTAAAAAATCTCGCTACCTGTCACGATTATTCCGCCTACATCTCCCGCACGCGGTACTGCAGCGCTTCCATCATGTGATCCGCGGTGATGTCGTCGTCGCCCGCGAGGTCGGCGATGGTGCGGGCCAGCTTGATGGTGCGGTGGTAGCCGCGGGCGGAGAGTTTGTAGCTGCGCGCAGCGGTCATGAGGGCTTTTTCAGCCTCGGGTGAGAGATTGGCGAGCTGCTCGAGTTCTTTGGGGCCCATGTCGGCGTTGGTCGAGAGGCCTTTTGCATGCTTGAAGCGTTCGGTCTGCCTCCTCCGCGCTGCGGTGATGCGCTCGCGCATAGCCATCCCCTCTTTATCCTCATTCGGCTGACTTTTTCGCATTGCGAGGCTCTCCGGCGGCATCTCGCCCACCTGCACCCACATATCGATGCGGTCGGCCACGGGTCCGGAGAGTTTGCGCTTGTAGCGCTCTACCGCCGTGTGCGGGCAACGGCAGCCCGAGGTGCCGTACTTGCCGCACGGGCACGGGTTCAAGGCGGCGATGAGCATAAAATTGGCGGGAAAAGTGGCAGAGCCGCGAGCGCGAGCGACCGATACGCGCGCGTCTTCCAAGGGTTCGCGCAGCGCATTCACCACATCGCGGTGAAATTCTGCAAATTCGTCGAGAAAAAGCACTCCGTGGTGAGCGAGCGTCACTTCGCCAGGGCGCGGGATGGTGCCGCCGCCGATGAGCGAGGCATAGCTGGAGGTGTGGTGCGGCGAGCGGAAGGGCGGCTCGAGGAAGCCAGGTTTTCGGCTCGTACCTGCGAGCGAGTGGATGGCAGTCACCTCTATCATTTCGTTTTCCGAAAGTGGCGGCAGGAGCGCAAGAGATGCGCGGGCGAGCATCGTTTTTCCCGTGCCTGGCGGGCCGTAGAGTGCGATGTTGTGCCGCCCCGCTGCGGCTATCTCAAGACCTCGCTTCGCGCTCTCTTGTCCGCGGATGTCAGAGAGGGCAAATGTCTCGGTGGTGATGTATTCGCCGCTTCCCTGCCTCACAAAGGGTGGTATCGGCGTCGGCTCTTCTTCATCGAGATGTGCGATGACGTCGGCGAGCGTGCGCACGGGGTGGATATCGATGCCGGAGACGAGTGCAGCCTCTTCGGCATTTTCTTCCGGCACGAAAAGGTCGGTAAATCCTTCTTGTCGTGCGAGGAGGGCTATCGAGAGCGAGCCCCGGATGCCGCGCACGGCACTATCGAGCGTGAGCTCCCCTGCGAAAAGCTTTCCTGCCGGATCAAAGTCGATTTGCTCGGAGGCCAAGAGAAAAGAAAGAGCGAACGGAAGATCAAAACCCGCACCTTCTTTTTTGAGCTCCGCCGGGGCGAGGGAGACGACTATCTTTTTATTGCTTCGCTTCGGTGATTCAAATTCATAGTCACCGCAATTTTTGATAGCCGAGGCAGTGCGATCCTTCGCCTCCTCTACGGCCTTATCGCCGAGGCCCACCACGGTAAAGGCATGGAGACCCCGCGTGATATCACACTCCACGGAGATGAGCTGGGCAGCGGGGAGGGCGGGCTGAGCGCCAAAGACACGGGCAAACCCCGACTCGATCTCCTGGTTCATGAACGAGACTATACTACATTGCGAGCCGTTTGGGCTATCGCAACCATTGTTCCGCGTTGAGCCCTGATTATATTTACGGATTCCGCGAGCGGAATCCGTCCTTTTGCTGACGCAAAAGGGACCACAAATCTATTTTTTTGTGAGACACAAAGGTTTAGTATCCGTGCGCGATGCAGGTACGGGCGGCAGGGTTGGCCTCGAGGCGCTTGAGGGGGATGGCTTCGCCGCACTCTTCGCACTTTCCGTAGAGGCCGTTTTCTATTTTCTCGAGCGCGTCTTCGACGTCCTTGTGCCGCCCTTCGAGCTCTTCTACGAGGGGCACGTTGGTGACAAGCTCCTCTATTTGGTCGGCCGCATCATTCGGGTCGGCCGCTTCACCTTCGAATCCGACTGACGCGCCTTGCCAGTCGCCACTATCGGATTGCACACGCCCATGACTTGCAAGCTCCTCTTCGAGGGAATCTTTTTCTGCCTCTAAGGCGCCCCGGAGTTCCTCGAGGGCAATTTGACTAATGTGAGACATATCGCGAGTATATCAAAATTTATAATTTCCTCTGCGCTTGAAGACGCGAGAGCACTTCAGGAAACGTGTACGGCGATGAAGCTATGATGAGGAGCCGTTGTGTCGGGAAAGAATAGTAGAGGACGATCTCGCCAGCATCATCACGCAGGATGCGCACGTCGTAATTGCGTATCAGGTAATCCTGGAAGGTACGGCGCGCGGGAATCGTGCTGCTCGCGATCATCGGAAGGTAGACGGGTAACTGTCTAAAGAGCGGCTGGAGATCAGCATCGATACCGGCTTCCCAAGAGAGCATACCGGCGAAGGCATGGTCAAAGGCCGTGACGGGAACGATGAAAATGGTCGAGGGAGTATCGGCTGCATGGATGCCGAAAAAGAAGTCGCTATCCAATGCTCGCAGGAGCTCATCCGGCGGACGGGCGCCGAGTGCATGGAAAAATTCCTCGAGCGTGGCCTTACGCGGTGGCTCTCCGCTTGCGCCTGAGACAGTTGCAGTCACCTGCAAGATAGAGCCACCGCCGCTCCCTTGCGATGCGAGCATACTCGCGAGCGTCTGCTTCAGCGCCCCCTCGGTTTCTGCCCCTATGGGCAGGGCACTTTGCTGTTCGGCGAAGATAATACCGGTCGTGGTCGGGATAGGAGTGACCTTTTGCACTGCGAAAAAATATGCGGCATAGAGAGCGCCACCACCAAGCGCTAGAAAAAGGACCACCATGCTTACGGGCAGAAATAGGTGCCGCTTCTTTGCCTTACCTTTCTCTGCGGAAACGGTAATGGGCTTTGGGGGAGGCGCCGCGTGTACCCGCTTATCCGCTTCGAGCGAAGCCGCCCGGACCATTGATATTTGCTGGTCACGGACGGCGTCTTGGATGTCGTCTTTCATGGTGTGTAGCGAAACGACAGGCGAGCGCTCCGTCTGATTCTTGAGCTGTGGGGTGACTTCGAATGCAGGCTTCTCGGGGAGCGGGGAGAGGTCCGGCGCGCTCTGTCCTACCGGTGGAGCGCTTCGCGAAGGAGCGGGGGGTGGAGGAGGTGTCGCGTTTGGTGCACGTCGCTCGGGCAGCCTTATATCCTTGAGGATGCGTTTGAAATTAGGAATGTCATCGGGAGGAAGACGAGTGGCAGGATCGAGCTTAAGCCCCACATCCTCAGCGATCGTATCTGGCAGAGTGGCGCTGTCGAGCGCACCTTCTATGGGAGGAGTCGGCATTTTTCCATCGCCGTAAATTTCAGGGACCGGCGGATTAAATTCGATGTCGCCGTCCGCCGCGCCTCTCTTCGTTGTCTCGTCGGTCATGATGTCCTTCGCCGCCCTCTGATGGTTTGAGCCCCTTGCGTGCGGCCCATTCCGGATCAGCGGCTTTGATGGAGAGATTATACCGTCCTTTCTCGTCAATTTCCTTGATCATCACGGGGACGATCTCGCCGATCTCGACCGCGTCAGAAATTTTGCCGATGCGGAAGGGAGCGACCTCGGAGACGTGTACCAGTCCATCAGTATTTGGCCCGATCTTTACGAATGCGCCGAAATCGAGCATGCGAACGACGGGTCCCTCTAGTCGTTCACCTGCCGAATATTCACGAGTGAGGTCGACGATCTCTTTGAGCGCTGCCTCAGCGGCGCCGCCCCGTCCCGTTACGAATACCGAGCCATCGTCTTCTATCGTGATGTCGTCGCAGCCGCTACGGTCTCTGATGCCATTGATCATCTTGCCGCCGGGGCCGATGACGAGCCCGATCTGCTCGACCTTCACTTTTGTGCTGAGTATCTTTGGCGCACGTGGGCTGATGTCGGCGCGCGGCACAGAAATTTCTTTCGTGATAACTTCGAGAATCTCTAATCGAGCTTTTTTCGCTTGCGCGAACGCTTCGGAGAGGACCTTGAGCGGTACCCCCTCTACCTTCACATCCATCTGCACACCCGTCACTCCCTCGCTCGTGCCGGCCACCTTAAAGTCCATATCGCCGTGATGGTCTTCCGGTCCCTGAATGTCGGTGAGTATCTTGTATTTCCAGCTTCCAGCTTCCAGCTTCCAGCTTCCAGACTCGGACATCATGCCCATTGCGATGCCTGCGACCGGCCGCTTGATGGGGACGCCCGCGTCCATGAGCGCCAGCGTCGATGCGCACACCGTTGCCATCGAGGTCGAACCATTCGACGCAAGGCATTCGGAGACGATACGGATCGTGTACGGAAATTGTTCTTTCGTCGGAAGAACGACGCGGACTGATTTTTCTGCGAGTGCCCCGTGCCCGATCATACGGCGGTTCATGCCGCCGAAGCGCCCTGTCTCGCCCACAGAAAACGGCGGGAAATTGTAATGGAGCATAAAGGTTTTTTTCACGTCTTGAGATTCGATGGTGTCGAGGAGTTGCGCGTCCCCGGGGCCGCCGAGTGTAAGCGCCGCCAAGACGTGGGTCTGACCTCGGTAGAAGATGCCGGAGCCGTGGATGACTGGCGAGACACCGCCTGCTTGCGCAAAGAGCGGACGAATCTCGTCAAAGGCGCGACCGTCCACGCGCTTGCCGTACTGTATCGCGAGGTCGTGCACGTATTCATCCATGCGGTGTTCGTAGTAAGTATCGAGTTTGTTAGGTTCGATGTCCTCGAACTGCGCTGCAGCCTGCGCGGCCCACTCGCGCTTGAGCGCATTGATGTCTCCCTTCGCGAGGATGTCCTTTTTTTCCTTGAGCTTTGAGCCGATCTTCTCGTCGAAAAAAGGAGCGAGGCGCCCGTCGTCTTCGAACGGCGGAATGAATGCGGATTTTTCAACGCCGCGCTCCTTAACGATCATTTTTTGCCACGCCTGCATCTTTTCGATCTCCTCACTCGCCTTTTTCAGACCCACTTCGAGTACGGCCTCCGGCACTTCGCGCGCGCCCACTTCTATCATGTTGATGAGGCCGCCCGCGCCGCACGCAAGCAAGTCCACGCGAGCCTTCGGTGTACCGTTCTCATCGCGTTCTTTGTAATTGGGATTGACGATGAACGCTTCGCCTTGATCCTCAAGAAGACCAACGCGCACCGCCGAGACGGGCCCATTCCACGGAATGTTGGACGTGGCGATCGCCAAGGATGCTGCGTTGACCGCCAAGACGTCAGGATCGTAGTCTTCGAGTGAAAGTACGCTGATGATGACTTGCACATCGCGCTTCAGGCCTTTTGGGAATAAGGGGCGAATGGTGCGGTCGACGATGCGGCCGGAGAGTACCGCCTCATCGGAGGGGCGCCCTTCGCGGCGCATAAAGCGCGAGCCCAAGATGGCGCCAGCTGCGTAAAATTTTTCCTCATATTCGACGGAGAGTGGGAAATAATCGAGATTGCTCTCTTTCGAGCCCATCACCACTGTTGCTAAGACTGTCGAGTTGCCATAGCGGAGCAACACCGAGCCATTGGCCTGGTCCGCCCAGTCGTTGAACTCGGCTGTCATCACCTTTCCCCCGATATCAAGAGAATATTCTTTCTTGTTCATAAGATAGTTTGTTGGGACATTCTCATTTGGCGCACTGCGTTGTTGCGGAGCCTCTGCATCGCCCTCATCGTATGATTACATACGCCTCGGGCGCTGCATTCTCCGCGCCTAGCATTGCATCCAAATGAGAATGTCAGTGGTTAATTTTCCTTAATGACCTTTGAATTTTAGGCCTCCTTTCTCGCTTGCCCCGAGCAGGGTCGAGGGGAAAGAAGAACTACATATCCAAAGGCCGCTTCTAATAAGTGGAAGATACCACAACGAGAAAAAAGTTCAACGGCTGCATCTTTTGAGTGAAGATGCAGCCGTTAGTCGCCGTCGACCTCATAGAATTCTATTTTTTCTAGATCTTGCTCGTCATTGCCGTAATAAACATTGCAGACGAAGTAGTTGCCGCGTCGCCAGGCAGCAAGCACATCCGGTATCCACCAGCGGTCGGCGATAGACATTTCTTGCACCGGTAGCGCATCGAGGGATGGCCAACGTACCTCCATTTCTGGATCGTTATGCCATCGTCCGGCTATGTATTCGGTGTAGAACACGTGAACATTCCACCACATCGTTCCGCCGAGGAATGAATTGAACAGACCGATCCATCGCGTGTACCCGGGCTCGGGCCGCAAGATAAACCCAGTCTCCTCGATAGTTTCGCGGATTATGCAATGCATTGGATCTTCGTTGATGGGCTCACATTTACCGCCCGGAGCAACGAGCAAACCAGCCCCGAATTCGCCCACAAGTTTTTTGCACAAGCACAAACGACCGTCCTGCACGATGAGGACGATTGTTGCCAACCGTGGCACGACCACCCTCTCCGGCATGACAACTCCTACTGTCAATGATTCACTCGGGGCATCTAAACACAATACAGGTGTCGAACCAAGCGTCATTCGGCATCCGCGCAGCTATACTTGTCATATGCATCGAATTATCTTTCGCATGGGGCGGTACGGGATAGCCAATTTCGTCTTTTTCGTGCTCGATCTTGCTGCTGTGTATATTCTTACATCCTTCCTTGGCTGGCATTATGTACTCTCGGTTGCCGTCGGCTTTATCACGACGACCGCCGGTCTCTTTTTTGCCAATCGGCGGTGGACCTTTGATACGACCGTACATGCGCTACCTGGCATTATGTATGCGACGGGCGTTGCCGTTGTCGGGCTCGTCATTATTACAGCCATTACGTACGTGGGCGTGGAATATTTCGACTTACACTACATCGTAGCGCGCTTGGTCGCCGCGACTTTTGCATTTGTATGGTGCTACATCGCGGACTCGCTCTTCACCTTCCGCGCCCCACCGTTCAGTTAAGTATTTTCGACTCCAGTAATGTGACTGATTCCGCCGTGGTCGAGGTTGTTACCGGCCACCAAGTATTTGCAGACGCTCTTTTTCGCAACCGCGCAGTTTGTGCAATTCGCTCTCTTTCCACCTGCACGAGTGGCCGGTTTTGTGGGGTTTACAGAGGGCGTAGGAGCGGAGTTTGTTCTTTGTTCGCTTTCGCATATGTGACGTTGCCCCTTACTTATATGACTTATCACGACTATCGATGACTTCGATAAGCGCGGTGCGTCTCTCAAAATTCACAGAGAAAATGATGCGGGTTTTGCGAACACGTACGCGATAACACCCTGCCCATTTTCCCGTGGTTCTTCGTAGATCCACCGCAACAGTTTCACCTGCGATTTTTTGAAGTGCTTTTACCACAAGATCGGTCGCAAAAGAGTCTGGCAGCCGATGTTTCTTGAGGAACCTCTCCGCGTTATTGGAGAATGATATGTGCCAGTCCATTTAGATGCGCACGCGGGTGGTGCGGACGGCACGCCGGGACGGCTTACCGTATCGCTTTTCGATTTCTCGCTGCTCGGCTGCGGGTACAGTGCGTAAAACCGACGCGTTGACGCGCATTATTTCTTGGCGCACTGTCTCAAGTACGAGCCGACGAAGTTCAGTTTTCTCTGCTATGGTCATACAGAGCGATTATATCACAATACCTATTATTTACCGGGATTCCCGGTATTACTCAACTCCCGTGATGCGGCCGATCTCGGATGGATCGGACGGAGCGCCCATGGTTTCGTCAGGCTCCATTGCAGTGTTTGCCGCATGACGTCCGCCTACGGCTTGGCGTGAGTTTGTCGAACGACGCATAGAGGAGCCACGGAAATTGATGAGGTAGCGCTTGGGATCGAGGTCGAGGTCGAGGAAGTCGTCGCACGCTTCCTTTAGCTTTAGCGACGTGGAACGGCCGAATGAAACGACCTCCACCTGGCAGCCGCCGTGGTTTTGCAGATAGCGCACCAGTGGCACGAAGTCGCCATCGCCAGTAAAAAGGATGACCGTGTCGAGCTTGGGGGAGGCGGTAATAGCGTCGACCGCAAGCCCTACATCCCAATCAGCCTTCTTGGCGCCACCGGCGAAGACCTGCAGCTCTTTGAGCCGCATTTCAATACCTACCTTGGCCAAGGCCTCAAAAAAGGCCGTTTCGTCGCCGGACTCTGTGGTGACCGCATAGGCGCGTGCGCGCACGAGGCGTCGCCCAGCGAGGGAATCCTTGAGAATGTTGCCAAAATTGGCCCGCGCGTGGTAGATATTCTTCGCGCTGTGATAAATGTTCTGCGTATCGATGAAAACACCGACACGCTGTTCTGGATGTTTAATTATTGACATAAGCGTATAGCTTATTAGCGTTTAACGTATAGAGAATACGAAAACAATTTATAAAAAAGCAATTATACCCCAGAAGAACAAGACCCAGAAGTTTCGCGTTCCCTAAACGCTAAACGCTCTGCGCTATTCCTACTTCTTCAGCCCGAGTTTCTTGAGGAGCGAGCCGTACATGCGCTTGTTGCTGACCTCGAGATACTTTAGATGCTTACGGCGTGCGGCAACGAGGGAAAGGAGGCCACGGCGAGAGTGCAGATCCTTGCGATTTTTATCCAAATGAGCCGAAAGTTCGGCGATGCGGCGGGTCAAAATGGCTACCTGCACCTCCGGCGAGCCCGTATCAGAGTCGTGACGCTGTACTTTGCCCATTTCGTTGGCCTTTTTACGCTTTGTAAGCATTAAATGCATGATATCACGCTCTCTTCATCTGGGCAAGGCGCGAAGCGGCCGGCGAAGCGGCCGCGTCAGACGCGGCCGCAAAAAAAGCCTTATAGTAAGCTATTTATTGAGCCGTAGCGGGCGTCGAGGTGCCAGGCTTTACAGCTACGAGCTTTACGTCGAAAACGAGGGTTGAATTCGCCGGAATGACCACGGGGCTCTTGGGGTCATTTGGGTCCTGGTGTATCTCCTGAGAGCCGTATCCGAGGGTCGCCGGAATGACGAGCATGCGTTCGCCGCCTACTTTCATACCGTTGATACCGATCTGGAAGCCCGGGATAAGGTTGTTGGTGCCAAGCACGAACGTCATGGGCTCGTTGTTGTGAGCCGCAGAGCTGTCGAAGACGGTCCCGTCCTGAAGCTTGCCTACATAGAGGACCGATACCTCAGAGCCAGGCGTAGCTTCTGCCCCTGTGCCGATCGAAACATCCTGTCCTTGTACCTGACCGGGTGAAGACGAAGCGTTTGCCGCTTGCGCAGGTTGCGCGTTCGTCGCGGGAGCTCCGGGGGCGTTCTTAGACATCCAATAAATCGCCCCGATAATAATAAAGATAACAACAATACCGCCAGCAATCACTTTCATGTTCATACTCATAGACTCACACCATACGCGCAGCGACTCAATTAATCAACTAGACAAACTGTGGAAAAGGTGTGGAAGAGGGGTAGACTAACGAAATGGAACCTCTTGCATCAAAAATACGACCCCAAAAGCTCGATGAGTTTGTCGGACAGGAGCATCTTGTGGGAGAGGGCAAACCTTTGCGTGTTGCTATAGAGAAAAAAGAGCTCTTTTCTTTCATTTTGTGGGGGCCGCCAGGGTGCGGCAAGACCACGCTTGCCCGTATCTATGCCAACGCCCTCGAGGCAGAATTCTATGAGCTCTCCGCGGTTGATTCAGGCAAGGACGATATCAAAAGAGTCATTGCCAAAGGTCAGATCACATTAAGCAGCAAGCAAAAGGTACTATTTATCGACGAAATACACCGCTTCAACAAAGCACAGCAAGATTTTCTTCTCCCTTTCGTCGAGCTCGGCGACATCACACTCATCGGTGCAACCACTGAAAATCCTTCCTTCGAAGTCATCGCTCCCCTTCTCTCGCGCACGCGCGTGTTTGTCATGGAACCGCTGACCGACGCGGACTTGACGCGGATAGTACGCGGAACAAAAATCAAAGTTCCCAAAAGTGCACTCGAATGGTTAATTCGTTTCGTCGATGGAGATGCACGTACTGCTATTAACGTACTAGAACAGACACAAAAATTGTACGAGAAAATTACTGTCGATACCTTGAAAGAAGCAATTCAATCCAAACACATTCGCTACGACAAAAAAGGCGAAGAGCACTACAACACCATCTCCGCATTTATAAAAAGCATGCGCGCAAGCCAGCCCGACGCGGCGCTCTACTATCTAGCGCGTATGGTGGATGCCGGAGAAGACCCGCTCTTTATCGCCCGCCGCATGGTAATTTTTGCAAGCGAAGATATAGGGCTCGCTGTGCCGACCGCGCTCGTCGTCGCCAATGCTGTCTTCCGCGCGTGCGAAACTATCGGCTACCCCGAGGCGCAGATCAATCTCGCGCACGGCGCCGCCTATCTCGCCACCTGCAAAAAATCGCGTGCCTCATACGACGCCTACTTCGAAGCGCTCTCCGACGCAAAAGAGCATGGCAACCTCCCCATCCCCATGAACATAAGGAATGCGCCGACGAATTTTATGAAAGAGCTGGGCTACGGAAAAGGATACAAAATGTACCCCGAAAAGTCGCAGAGCTCCCTCGGGGCAGGCGACAAAGAAAGTTATCTTCCGGAGAAACTAAAAAAGAAAAAGTATTTGAGGGGTACGTAAATGGAGCGCGTTCATTGCGGGTAGTTTGCTTTCCGCTTATTCCTGTGTACTCTGTGGCCTGATCATTTCGGGGGTTCCGGACATGTCAGAAGATTCTTATATCGTTCAACGACCGGCCGAGTTGCCGAAGATGTTGGCCTATGTTGGACTTCTCTTCAAGGTGCGCACAGACGACGAAGGAGAGACTCGGTTTTTCGGGATCGGTCAAGCATTCGCATGCGAGCCAGTCATGGAATGGGCATTGGGTTCGCTCGCCACCATCGAACAAATTAAAAAATGGCTGGAAAATGGCTGGATTTCCCGATTATCCTAAATGCACCTTGCGTGAGGCCAGCAGTTGTCTGGCCTCTCTCAATATCCGAGTCTTTTATTCACCTCTGTCAGTAATTCTCCTCTAGCGAGATACGACGTGAGATTTTTGCAGAGGGTTTCGACCGCGCGGTCCATCGATTTTTTTGTAACCTAAGATTTCATTTCCGTCTGAGATAAATAGAGGGCTCTTCAAGAATTATAGTGGGCGCATGTCCAGCTTTCCACAGAAGAATAGTATGGCGATGCGGTAATGCGCAAAGGTACGAAAGCCACGCGCGCT
>Ga0209541_10015769_pt1 | contig 11247 bp, 17 predicted proteins | sample RifCSPlowO2_01_FD_184027 | JGI IMG/M metagenome (GOLD analysis project Ga0209541, IMG submission 184027) | Groundwater microbial communities from Rifle, Colorado - Rifle CSP2_plank lowO2_0.1 (SPAdes) (version 2) | ecosystem: Environmental > Aquatic > Deep subsurface > Groundwater | place...
TGCGTTAAATTAAAAATTTCCTCTGATAAAAAAATCTCAGAGCTGTCAAAAGACGAAATCGCAAAGATAGAAAAATTTCTCTCAAATCCCGAAATTCAGGACTTTCTTAAAAACAGGCAGAAAGACGTCGAGACAGGGGAAACAAAACATTTTATCGGGACAGATCTTGAAATAAAGAAAGACTTCGATATAAGAAGCATGAAAAAGATAAAAAGTTACAAAGGTGTAAGGCACATAGCGAAACTCCCGGTAAGAGGGCAAAGAACCCGCTCGCACTTCAGAAAGAAAGGACAGGCAGTCAGAGTGAGGAAGAAGAAATGAGAACAGAAGAATTAAGACGAAGATTCGAGGACTATGAAAGACAAGGAATAATTAGTTCTAATTTTAAGACTTTTATATTATACGCTAATAGAATTACAGGCAACGGAGAAAGAGCAGTTGAGTTTGCTAAATCAGGAAAATATTTACTTTGTAGAATAGGATTGAGTGCCATGAGAGTCAATTTAAACAGAATGAAAAGGGATTTACCACAAACTCTGGAGCCTTATAAAATACTTTGTGAAGGTATGGAAGATTTATGTCTAAGATATGAGGAAAACTTCGATAACACATTAAATAAGATGGAGAGTTTAACAGCAAAATGATACGCAAAAAAAACAAATACCTAAAGCCAAGAAAACTTTATGAAAGCGGCAGAATAAAAGAAGAAAACATCTTAAAGAAAAATTACGGGCTAAAAAACAAGAGAGAAATTTGGAAGACCGTCGCGAAAGTAACCTACTACAGAAGAAGAGCAAAAGAACTTGCGAAGGAATCTCTCGAAGAACAGCAGGTTTTATTCAACAAGCTTAATGCACTCGGATTAAAAGTTAATACAATAGCCGAAGTTCTCGACCTTAAAGTTGAAAATTTCCTTGACAGGAGACTGCCGACAATTGTGCTTAAGAAAAAGCTTTCACCGACGATAAAAACAGCAAGGCAAATGGTGACGCACAAGAGAATTTTAATAAATGGGAGAGTAGTAAACGCTCCCAGTTACATAGTCCCAATCTCTCAGGAAAATCATATAGCTTTAAAGCAAAAACAGAAAAAGCCAAAAGCTGAAGTTAAAGAAACTGAGAAAGTAATGGAGGTTGAACAAAATGCCTGAAACAAAAATGGAAATTGGAGAAATACAGATTGAAGAAGATAAAGAGAAGAAAGTAAAAAAGAAAGATGAAAAAATAGGAATCGCTTACATTTACAGTTCAGGAAATAATACAATCGTCCATATAACCGATTTAGCGGGAAATACAATATCGAGAGTCTCCGGCGGGATGGTCACAAAACACTCAAGACTGAAAGCAAATCCTACGATTGCAATGTTCGTCGCTAAAAGGGCCGGAGAAAGGGCAAGCGACCTTGGTTTTACAAAGATGTATGTAAGAATGAAAGGAAAAACCGGCGCCAACAACGGACCAGGAGCAAGCTCAGCAGTAAAAAGCCTCGGCAAAACATTCGAAATAGTTAGTATTCTTGAAACAACCAGAGTGCCTCGCGGCGGGCCAAAGAAGAAAGGCGGTCGTCGTGGTAGGAGAGTTTAAACAACGATAGAGATCCTAGACCTTGGTTTATTGAATGGATGAAGCTGCGACATGATAATTATCTAGGAGAAATTAAAGGAGCCCTTATATGCCCTAGATGGCAACTTTATTTTGAAGAAATGTTCAAAGATGCAGAACTTATGATAGAATTAAATAATTATTATATGCGAAAGCCAGCCAACAACCCAAACTTTAAAAACCATCATTTCATCTAAAATCAATGAATGTTATTGAAAACACAAAAGAAAAATTAGTGCTGAAAATTGATGCGAACGAGACTCTCGCTAACGCAATAAGAAGAACAATATCTGAAATACCTATTCTTGCAATTGACGAGGTTGAAATTTTCAAGAACGACTCTGCTTTATACGACGAAGTTCTCGCCCACAGACTTGGTTTAATCCCTCTTAAAACAGAAAAGTCAATGACTTCAAAAACAAAAATAGATTTCAAATTAAATAAAAAAGGTCCATGTACAGTTTACTCAGGAGATTTAGAAGGCTCGGCAGAAGTAATTTACGGCAACATCCCGTTGACAATTCTCGATGAAGGCAAAAAATTAGAACTACTCGCAACAGCGGCTCTCGGCACGGGATTAGAACACGCAAAACACATTCCAGGAATCTGCTACTACAGGCATCTTTTGGAAGTAAAATCAACGCCTCAGATTGACAAAATAGTGGAAGGCTCAAAAGGCCTGATTAAAGCGGAAAAGAAAGGCGGAAAATGGTTCTGTGACCTCAACGAATCTGAAGCCAACGAAATAGAAAAAAACAACAAAGGCGCAATAAGTGACTCAAGCGAATTAGTTTTCGTTATTGAGTCCTACGGAAATATACCTGCCAAGGATATCCTAACACAAGCAGTTAGCACACTTGATTCCAACCTCTCAATTTTTGAAAAGGCAGTGAAATAAAATTTTATTTTGCAAATGCCTTCTCTATCTTTATTGTTTATCGTTTTTAGAATAGCATTAAGTTGTTGATATAATTTACTTACAGAATCGTACGGCCTCTCCAATACTCTTCAAGCCAAACATTGCGCATCTCATTAAATGCTTTATTTAATTCCTGCGTAAGATTACTAATATAATTGCGAAATCTGGCTGGATATGATTCGGGAGAATGATAAAGATAATGTTCTCTTCCAGTTTCTGGGTCAATAGAAAATTTCAAATAATAACTTCTTTGATTTAGCTTTCTTGCCAATCTATTAAAATTTCTTCTTGGCATTTCTTTTGCAATGACCCTTCCTCCAGCTCCAAAATATTCTAAGCTAATTATATCCTCAGAATTTCCACCTCTCAACATTAACATTTATAAAAATAGAATTTTTAATATATAAAAATATAGATATTTCTTTATATATTTTGTCTTGTTGTAAAGTAAACATTCTAACTTAACATAGTTTACATAAGATAATTCCAAATTTGAGAAACTAACAAGTCGTAATAATAACAAGGTTAATTAATAAAATAAATTTTTCAGGATAGAGATTTAAAGAGATGTTAACTTATGGGCTGAACTTAACGCTCGCAATGCTCGGTAAAAACATAAATAAAATTTGTGGTTAAGTTTATAATGTGTCTTGTGATTTTATTTTAATGCGGGGATGCCGGAGCGGTCAAACGGGCGACGTTAAGGCCGTCGTAGCTTAGTGCTTGCACAGGTTCAAATCCTGTTCCCCGCATTTTCTATCACCATAATTGTTTTAAATTAAGAATAGTAAATTATAATAGAGGATGCCTTAACTTTTCCCGATATATATTTGTCTGCTAATAATAGAAATAAATTTATTTAAACCTAAACTTTAAAACAGGAGAAATCTTTACGGGCGCATGCGCCCGTAGCTCAGCTTGGATAGAGCAGTGGGGTCCTAACCCAAAGGTCGAAGGTTCAAATCCTTCCGGGCGCGTTTCGCACTTAGTTCGCCAATTACGAAAAACTTTAAAACACCATTCTTGATAAGTATTACAAGCGCGGGTAGTACAGTGGTTAGTATCTCTGCCTTCCAAGCAGATGACCCGGGTTCGACCCCCGGCCTGCGCATTTGACTATTTCCTAATAAGTATTTAACTAATCTCAAGTGCACAGCCGGGTAGGCCTTTCCGCAATCAATTCTCAATAAACTTAAATATATCCATCTCCTGAAACCAAAAAAGAGAAGATGAAATTATTCATAGATTCAGCAAATTTAGAAGAAATAAAAAAAGTCAAAGACTGGGGCTTGCTTGATGGAGTCACAACAAATCCATCTCTTATAAAAAAAGCAGTTGACGGTCTGAAAAACTCAGGGAAAAAAATAGAAATAGAATCTTACATAAAACAAATTCTTAAAACTGCGGGAAAAGGAAAGCCCGTCAGTCTCGAAGTCGTCGGCTCGGATTTTAAAGAAATGGTAAAAGAAGGAAAAATTTTATTTAAGAAATTTAATATCGTGAGAAAAAATGTTTACATAAAAATTCCCGTAAACCCCTGCCTTGAAGAAAAATGCGACAGGAATTCCGATGGAATAAAAGCAATCAAAGAATTATCAAAATCTAAAATCCCAATAAACTGCACTTTGATTTTCACGCCGGAACAAGCGCTCCTGGCAGCAAAAGCCGGGGCAAAAATAGTTAGCCCTTTCGTCGGCAGAGTTGATGATTACATAAGAGAACTAAACAGAATTCAATTCGGCAAATCAGATTACTTCCCAGCAAGAGGAATAAAGAACTCTTCAGGAAAAATTCTGGCAGACAAGGGAATTTTCTCAGGAGTTGACCTGATACAGAAAATAAAAGAAATTTTTAATAAGCAAAAAATAAAAACAGAAATCCTCGCAGCCTCGATAAGAAACAAAATCCAGTTCAGAGAATCAGCTCTTGCAGGTGCAGACATTGCAACAGTCCCGTTTGACGTGATTGAATCCCTCTTAAAGCATTGCAAGACCGCAGAAGGAATGAAAAAATTCACCAAAGACATAGTGCCAGAATATGCTAAATTAGTTGGTTTTAAAAAATGAACAGCCAAATATCCAGACGAACAGCTCAGAAAAGAAAAATAATTAATTATTTTAATCCCGATAATCAATTAAACTATAGGGTGTCCGCATAATGAAAAAGTTATTAAAAAAAGAATTAAGAAAAAATGAATTTAGAGTCGCTATATTCGGCTCTTCCAGAATAAACCGCAAAGATGTAAATTACAAGGAAATATACAAGCTGGGAAAGATGCTCGGCGAGAGAGATATAGATATTGTTACCGGCGGAGGGCCTGGTTTAATGATGGCGGCAAGTTTCGGTCACAAGATAGGAAGTAAAAAAACAGGAGCTCATGCGATAGCATTAAACATAAAGCTTCCAATGGAGCAGAAATTTAACAAATATTCTGATGTGAGAAAGGAGTTTACTCATTTTACAAAAAGGCTCGATAATTTTATGCTTCTTTCAAACGCAGTTGTCGTAGCCCCTGGCGGAGTCGGAACGCTCCTTGAATTTTTGTACACCTGGCAGCTTGTGCAGGTGGAGCACGTCTGCCCTATTCCGATTATCCTTTTGGGAAAAATGTGGCCTGACTTAATAAAATGGTTGAGAAATTATCCTTTGAAAAATAAATACTTCGCGCCTAAAGACCTTCAGCTCATCTTTCTGGCTAACGACAGCGAAAAAACAATCAAAATAATAGACAAGGCACACAGGGAATTTCTGGAAGGCGGCAAAAATTTCTGCCTCAACCAAAAAAAATACAAAATCTAAATTTGCCGAAATTTGATAAATTATTCATCCTCATCATCAAAATCTTCAATCTTAAGCTTCCATTGCTCATCCCACATTTTTTTTCTCTTCGCCCCGCACTTCAGGCAATACTTCCTTTCAAATCTCGCCCGAGGGCTAACCTCAAACTCTTCCCTGCACTCCAAACATTTCTTGGTTTTCATATAAATCAAGATAAAGCGCGGTTTAAATATTTTCTGAAAATATTTAAATTCATTTTATCATTAATTAATCTTGATATCGTTACGAATTATTAGCTACTCAACTTTGAGATTGCAGTATGTAAATTATGTTAAGTCAGAAGGTCTACTTTGCAAAGGCACAACATATAAATAATTCCTTCGCCAAATTAACCAAGAGGTGAAATTGTGAAAATAGGTTTTATAGGTTTAGGCAGAATGGGTTCTGGCATGGTTGAAAGACTTCTGAAAAATAAAATCAAAGTCGTGGCGTTTAATCGCTCTCCGGACAAAGTTAGAGAAATAATCAGGAAAGGTGCGGAAGGAGCTTTTTCACTAAGCGAATTAACCAATAAGCTTGGAGAAAGAAAAATAATCTGGATGATGCTTCCCGCAGGTAGCCCGACGGACGAAATGATAAAAGCTATTCTTCCGTTGTTAAGCAAAGAAGACATAATCATTAACGGAGCGAACGATTTCTACGAAAATTCTAAGAAATACGAAAAATGGTGCGGAAGATTTGACGTGCATTTTTTTGACTGCGGCGTTTCCAACGGAATAGAGGGTTTGCAAAACGGTTACACGCTGATGTTCGGAGGACCAAAATCAGAATTTAAATCTATAGAAATATTTTGCAGGGCATTGGCTCCAAAAAACGGATACGGATATTTTGGGGAAGCTGGGAGCGGGCATTATGTAAAGAGTGTGCATAATATTATTGAATATGTTTACCTGCAGGGAATTGCCGAAGGCATAGAGTTATTGGACAAGGGAGGCATCGATATTAAAAAAGCAATTTCCGTTTTTAGGCCTTCTTCAGTTATTAGTAGCTGGCTTTTAGACCGCGCAGACACGGCAATAAACAGACCTGATTTCAGCAAAATAGATACAAAAATAGGAAGTGTGACAATTGATGAATTGAAAAAAACACTTAAGGCAGCAAAAGGATATGCCCCTGCTTTCAGAGCGGCCGTTAAAGTTAGAGAAAGCAAAGGAAATAAATTTAAGTTGGGAAAAAAAGTCATAGCCGCAACAAGACGTGAATTTGGGGGCCACCCAGTCAGTAAAAAATAAACCATAATTGTTTACATTATAAAAATCCATCCTTTAACTTCAGGCATCTGCTCCTCGATAAATTCAATTATTTCTTTCTTAAATTTGGGATTTAGATAAATACTTGTATAATTTGTTTTCTTCTTAATAATTAACCAGTTAATAGTTTGCATGGTTCTTAACAAAACAGAATTTAAAACTGGAAAATAAAAAAGAAATTTCTATAGACCAGTAGTTAACTAAATGATAAGGCTAAATTTATAAATTATTTCTCCCTGACTTTAAAATGAAAAAAGAGGCACTCAATGCGACGATAGTTCTTTTCGGCGGAACGGGCGATTTAACAAAAAGAAAATTAGTTCCTGCGTTGGCAAACCTGGTCCACCGCGGCAGGATAACAAAACGCTCGACGATAATCGGGGTAGCGGATAAAGATATGACTGACGAGCAATACAAAAAATTTCTCTGTTCCGGTGTTCAGGGTAAAAAAGAAAAAGCACATATAAAAAAACTGAACGTCCGCTACGTGCAGGGAGATTTCTCAAATCCCGATTTCATAAAAAATCTTCTTGGACTTCTAAGGGTGTGCGAGATAAAAGGATGCAACAGAGTTTACTATCTAGCAACAAGTTTCAGATTTTTCCCCAATATAATAAAAGCCCTGAAAAGATACGGTCTGCACAGGCAAAAAAGCGGATTCACAAGAGTGCTGTTCGAGAAGCCGTTTGGGAATAGTTTGAAAAGTTCAGTCAGTCTGGACAGGGAAATTCACAAGGTTTTTTCCGAGGGCGATGTATACAGGTTAGACCATTATCTTGCAAAAGAAACTGTCCAAAACATTAACATCTTAAAATTCACAAATCCCTTATTTTACAGCACACTAAGCAGGGAATTTGTGGAAAGCATAGAAATAGTTGTTGATGAAAAAATAGGGGTAGGCAACAGAATCCAATATTATAACGAGGCCGGCGCGGTGAAAGATATGTTCCAAAGCCATCTTCTCGAAGTACTCGCTCTTTTGCTGATGGAAAAGCCAAAAAAATTAAATGCAGAAGGAATAGACTTGGAAAAAATGAGGGTCCTGAAAAAAATACAGGTTTTGCATCCTAACCATCATTTACTCGGGCAATACTCTTCTTATAAAAAAGAGTTGGCTTCGGCAAAATTAAAAGATAAAAAAACTGAGACCTTCGCAAAAATCTCGCTGAACTGCGGCACAAAAAGATGGAACGGGGTTAAAATAAAATTAAGGACGGGAAAAAAGCTCAGGAATAAGGTGGGAAAAATTCTGATAAATTTCAGGAATGAAAATAAAGAATTAATGCAGTCTCTGGGAGAAGCAAAAGAAAATAAATTGATAATAAATTTTTATCCTTTTCAAAGCATAGATATTTTTATGAACACTCGCTGTCAGGGAGAAGACGGTTGTATCAAATCAGCAAATTTTGATTTCACACCTGAAAGGAAATTCAGCCCGAACACACCGAGCGAATATTCAACTCTCTTGGAAGACGCATTAAACGGGGAAAAAATTCTTTTTGTCAGGGAAGACGTAGTGAGGGAATCATGGAAGATAACTGAAAAAATTCTTCGCATGAAAAACAAGATTAAATTCATAAAATATAAAGACTGCACAGAGCCTGATTAAAAAAATCTCCACCTTTTCTTTTTAGGTTCTGCGAATTTGTGGGTTATCTCGGGCTTAACTTTCAGAATAGGCGCCTTCTCTGCCATCTTTAAATCAACACGCTTCAAAGCTTTGTCGACCTCAATTCTGGAATAACCCTGATTAACAAGCGCCCACCTCAAAGAATCTTTTGTATAACCTTTTTTAAGATTTTTCTCAATATAATCCGTCAATTTGTCAATCAATCCGTCCTTATCAAACATGAAATTTAACAGAAATGCAAGTATAAATACTTTATTAAAATAAAAACCTCCGAAGAGGAAAAAATTAATCGCTCGTAGATTCTAATTCGTCGAAAAGAGCTTCAACGTCCTCGACCTCGGCGACATCGGTTTCTTCTCTGGCCTCTTTTAATTCCATTTTCACCTTTTCTCTTTTTGAGTTTCTACTTTATAAATATTTCTCATTTTAAAAAAATTCATCAAAAACCAAACCTTTAAAAATCGTCTAAAATTAAACTAACAATGGCACAATACAAATGCTTTCACTGCGAGAAGCCAATCACAAGTAAAGTACTTGAAAAAAGATTCATTTGCCCTAATTGTGGTTCAAGAATATTTTACAAGCCAAGAAATAAAGTAGTCAAGTTAAAGGCAATATAATGGACGAACAAAAAGCCGGGGAACTCCAGGCGCTCGAAATGAATCTGCAGAATTTTTTAATGCAAAAGCAATCTTTCCAAATGGAACTTAACGAAATCGAGAACGCCATTTCGGAAGTAAAAGATTCCGACGAAGAAGTTTACAAGGTTGTTTCAGGCGTAATGCTAAAATCAACAAAGGAAAAAATCAGCAAAGAGCTGGAAGAAAAAAAGAAAATATTAGAAAAGAAAGTGAATGCGATTGAAAAGCAGGAAGAGCTTCTCGAAGAAAAACTAACAGATTTGAAGAAAGAATTTTTAAAATAATTCATTACAATAATTCTTTTAAAGCCTAATCTGATAAAATTCTAATGGTTGAATGGCTCATGTTTGAAGAAGTAAAACAGATAGCAATAGAAGAAAAGTTAGAAAAATTATTAGCCAAACCAGCGCTAATCAACTAATTTGGTCTGTTCCAAAAGATCCAACAGAAGAGAGTATAGAAGTAGTAGCCAGATATAATCCAATGACAAGTAGCTATGAGAATGTCCAAGGAATAGCAACAATTACCAAAAAAACCACGCCCTCTGGAGAGTTTCTTGGATATGAATTCCTTGCAGGTAAAAATCCCAATTTAAAATATAAAAGTTCTGGAGGCGATTTTCTCGAATGCTTCACTAGAGAATATTTTAAAATAAAGTCTTCTGCTTAGAGCCCTTTTCCACGTCGTCAAAACTTTTCCCGAGCAAAACCAAAATCTGATTTGCTATCGGCTCAATTTGTTTTTTTATATAATGTTCATAATCAATCTCATGTCTTACTTTCTGAATTGGTTCCGGACCTGAAGTTGTCATATAATACTCAATTAAATTAGATTCCAATTTAGGCAATTGTCGTGCGGCTTTAACATGCGGGGGTGTCGTCTTGGTATATTCATCCAGGGACTTTCTGATTGACTTTCTATAAACCAATTTATCATTCATCTTCCCGCCCCGGACATTCTTAATGTAATCTTTGATGAATTTCTCAATAGGTTCTTCGTGGAAAAGTTTGTCGAGGAGACTTCTCTGGAATTCCTGCGCCGCTTCTGTCCAGTCTCCTCTTATGGCTTCAAGTCCGACAATCTCAATTTCTTCTTTTCCGTCCTTTTCTTTAAGGCCGGCATACCTTTTCTTCGCCGCGGTTTCCTGTCCCCGAACCTTGGGAATCATCAGGCATAAATACTGTTTTTCAAACTCAAGCTCCAAGAATGACTTTCGTGAATAATTTTTCTTCACGTACTTGTCATAAAAATCGTTGACATATTTTTCAATCTCGCTCCCAAGATTATTTGCCTTCGTTTTTCCAAGATTAGTCTCTATAAAAACTGAATCTGTGTCAGAGTATATAACTTTGCACTTAAACTTCTCCTCAATTTCTTTCGCAGTCATTTTTATCAAGAATTGCCCGAAATGCGTAATGGCGTTCGCCATTTTCAGGGAAAAATAACGGCAGTTTTCCGAAGCCAAAACCCCAAAGAAAGAATTCATTATTATTTTAATCGCGTGGCTGGATAGTTGTCTCCCTTCTTTTTTCGCTTTCTCTCTTGCATAGTGAAGCTTCTCAATTATCCCCGGCAGGACACCTTCTTCATTTCTGAAATAAGCACCATTGGGGGATTCAATCGCCCCTTTTTCTTTTTTCTCAAGATAAGAAGCAGGGTCGATATTAAATGTCCTGATAATAGAGGGATACAGGGATTTGAAATCCAGAACAAGGACGTTCTTGTAAATTCCGGGCTTCAGTGATTGAACGTAACCTCCTTCAATTCTCTTTTCTTTTTTCTGGTAATTATTGCTTGGAGAAACCAATCCCTTTTTTTTCGCAGCTCTTATGTAGAGTGAATCAAAGGCGGCAATTGAACCCGACAATTTATCAAGGGGCATGCCTGTTAATTGAGACCTCTCGACAGACAATTCAGTCATCTTTGTTTTTTCTAAAATATCCAAAACCAGCTGACAGTCAAGCAAATTGTAATCAACAAGTTTTTGCAAAGATTTCTCGCTGTGTGTTTTATAAAGCTCATCAATCTCTTCATGTCTTCCTTTTCCCTTCATGAGCTTTCCTTTTCCCAAAACAGCCTGTGAAACATCTTCCAAAGTGAATGACTCAAAATTGGTGTTTCTGATAAACGGCGAGTCTTTTATGAAAGGGTCTCTGATTAGATTCAGAGCATCAAGGACGATTCTTCCGGGAATATCCATGCTTGATGCCCTGAAAAAATTTCCTTCAATCCTGATTTTCGGCTCGTCATCCGTCCTACCAATATCAAACTTAACTTTATGCTTTCTGAATAAATTTCTCAGGAAGACAAAATCAAAATCAATAACATTCCATCCGGTTATGATGTCCGGGTCAAGTTTCAGAAATTC
>Ga0209541_10015770_pt1 | contig 11246 bp, 10 predicted proteins | sample RifCSPlowO2_01_FD_184027 | JGI IMG/M metagenome (GOLD analysis project Ga0209541, IMG submission 184027) | Groundwater microbial communities from Rifle, Colorado - Rifle CSP2_plank lowO2_0.1 (SPAdes) (version 2) | ecosystem: Environmental > Aquatic > Deep subsurface > Groundwater | place...
AATAAAACGGCTGGTTTCCATGTAATTTACCCAAGCCTGGATAAATTACAAGAGAAAATGGAAGAAGGGTATAAATTTTTAGCATTCAGTTTAGATACTTTATTTTTAGGTAATACTTGCCAAAACTTTGTTAAAAAGATTAAAGAATTAAATGTTATGTGAAGAAAAATAAATTTGTGCTTAAACAAATTTTTCTAAGAAATATATGACTATAAAAATTACGGCATTAGTTCCCATGAAGGAACATAGCTCTAGAGTCCCAAATAAAAATATTCGCGATTTTTGTGAAAGGCCTTTGTTTTACATGATACTTGATACATTGTTAAAAGTTAAATATATAGATACGATTGTGGTGAATACTGATAGTAAAACCATCAACGAACTTATTAAGAAAGATTATCCTGCAATTATAATTATAGATAGGCCATACAGTCTTTGCGGAGATTATGTTTCTATGAATAAAATTATTAACTATGATATCTCCAGAATAGAAGGGGAATATTTTTTACAAACCCATAGTACAAATCCGCTTCTAAAAGCCAGTACACTTCAGAGAGCGATAAAAAAATACTTAACAGTTTTAGCTGAAAATTATGATTCGCTTTTTTCAGTAACAGAGCATAGGGTAAGATGTTACGATAAGGATAGAAATCCAATCAATCATAATCCCCGCAAGCTTATACGTACGCAGGATTTAAGTCCTATTTATGAAGAGAATTCAAATTTTTATATTTTTTCCAGAAATAGTTTTAAAAAAAATAATAATAGAATTGGGATAAGGCCATATCTGTACAAGATGAATAAAATTGAAGCTATAGATATCGATAATAAAGAAGATTTTAAACTCGCTGAGTTAATTTTTAAATTTAGGATTTTAGATAAGAATATTTAATTTGATTGCAATGATATAAATTATTAAAGGCTGAGGTCTAAAGATGGCAAAAGTTAGCTTGATTTTTTATACATACCAAATCAATACAGTCGGTATTACAAGTCTAAGCGGATTTTTAAAAAATAAAGGCCACCAAGTACAGATTATTTATATGTTAGCCCCTTACGATCGGTTTCTGGACATTTTCTCTGATGCTTTATATGCCCAGGTATTAGAGGCCTGCAAAGATTCTGACTTGATTGGGCTATCTGTAACTTCTAATTATCATTTGGAGGCAGTAAAAGCTACAAAGATACTCAAAAAACTAAATAAGCCCATTGTCTGGGGGGGTGTTCACCCTACGTTATTTCCGGAAGGGTGCATAAAAGAAGTAGATATAATTTCTCGCGGAGAGTCAGAGGAGGCCCTTTTTGAACTAGTAGAATGCATTTCTCAGAAAAAAGATTATTCTGATATTAAAAATCTTTGGGTTTGCCTTAATGACACAGACGCAAATAAAGTAATTAAAAGAAATCCTTTACGGCCATTATTTGAAAGCTTAGATAATCTGCCATATCCTGATATAGATTTTCAGTCACATTTAATAGCCGAAGGCGGTAATTTAAAGTCAATAACTCCGGAATTAATGAGGAAATATATGACCAGCGGTAATACCTGGGAGGGCAGGATAGACTATTACGTGGCAACATCGCGCGGCTGTCCTTACCGCTGCGCCTATTGCTGTAATAATGGGCTACAAAACTTATACGGTGTGGTGCGTTCAAGGAGAAAAAGCCCGGAAAATGTGGTTAGGGAAATTGACAGGGTTTTAAAAATACACCCTTTTATAAATTATATTTTCTTAAGCGACGAAGACCTTTTTGCCCAGCCATTAGATTTTATCAAACAGTTTACCGAGCTCTATAAATCAAAGATAAAGTTGCCTTTCAAAATAGAATTTACGCCCTCTGCTTTTAATGAAGAAAAGTTCAAATTATTAGTAGATGCCGGAGCAGTAGAATGTCTGATTGGTGTTCAGACTGCCTGCGATAAGACAAATAAAGAAATGTATGAAAGAAATATAAGAGTTGACCGGGTATGCCAAGTTTTGAATATTATAAAATCATATAAAGATAGGATAAAAGTTTGTCATGTGCATCTTATTGTTTGTAATGAAATGGAACCCGAGAGCAGTACTAGAGAAACACTAGATTTTGTGAACAGGATTGACCATTTTTTTAATATTAGATTTTTTCCCCTCGTGCATTTTCCCGGTACGGCTTTATACGAAAGAGCCAAAAAGGCAGGTATTGTAAAAGAAGATAGTTATCTTCTCTATTTAGCCAATGCTGGATTAAATCAGATAGAAGAGATACACCGCGCTGATTATTATACAGTTTGTTTTATGATTATCTATCTTTTAAAAAGATCGCATTCATTAAGACGGTTCCATAAAATATTCTACGCTATTTGTACAAACAGGTTAGTAAGTTCCATCGGCAGGAATAAAATATTTACTAAATTCCTGATAGCAATGTATCTATCGTTGCAGAAGGCGTACGCTATTGAAGAAACTTTAAAAAATATAAAAAGATTATGCAGGAAAAAATAGAAATACTTGATACAGACCTGATGAAGCAGAAGGATAAATTGAGGTTAATAGAATACTGGGCAGGGATTGTAAATTTTCCTATGGGCTGGCATTATTGGCTGGACTTTATCTGGATATTAAATCACTTAGAGCAAATAAATCTTGCCCCTGGATCTTGGATAATGGATGCAGGGGCAGGAAACGGAATTTTACAATATATTTTAGCAGCCAAAGGTTATAACGTTATTAGTTTGGATTTTGCCGAAAGAGAATTTTTACCCATAGCCAAAAGGATTTTTAAGATGAACAAGCAGGAATACATTATTGATAATCCAGGGCATATGTATAGAAACTTTATAAACTATAAAAAGAAAAGATTTGTATTAAATAGAAATAAAATTTTAAAAACAGTTTCTCATCCTGTTCGACCAGCTAAAAATATTGTGAAATATTTTATTTATGATATCCTTGCCCCATTTATAAATCTGAATATCTGGAAGGAATTCTTAAAGGCCGGTATGATAGGCAAAAATTATGGAAAAATAGTTTATGCACGTGCAGACTTTACGAATTTAAATGGATTTAAAGATGATTCGTTTGATTGCATAGTATCTGTATCGGCGTTAGAACACAATAATCACGAAGAGATAGGTAGGGCCGTTGATGAATTCCTCCGTATTTTAAAGAAACCGGGCTACATGTTTTTCACCGCCAGCGCAGCAAAGGATAAAGATTGGTATTTTCAGCCTGCGCGCGGCTGGTGTTTCTGCGAGGAATCCCTAAAAAAAATATTTAACTTAAACGAAGGCCTTTCCAATTTTGTTAATTATGAAGAATTATTAAAAAAATTGGAAAATTCAAAAGAAATAAAAAATAGAATATCTAGGTATTACTTTGGGACTGCCGATTGCGGCCTTCCTTACGGCATTTATAAACCCAAATATCAACCAGTCGGAATAGTGAAAATAAAAAGATAACTAATTAGGATTGGAAGAATATGCTATTTACATTGAAAATCATACGTAATCATCAAGATAAGGCATTTAGGATTATAGACGTAAAAAATGTGAAGATTTCAGATATCTCGCTTATTAGCGAAGATGATATCTGGGAGTATAATGATATATTCTCAGAGATTATTGCTAGTAAAAAAGATGTTATAGAATATTTGATATCGCCTACTTTAACTAGAATTGAAGGGGTAACGTTATTTTACGATAGAGTTTGCAGATTTATTTACTGTCTTATGCTTATTAAGGCAACTAAAGAGAACGCTATTTTTATAAATTTGGATTATAAAGTTATTAAAGCTTTAATTAAATATGCAGCGCAAAATAAACATAAAGTAAGATTCGGTTTATATGATATTTCTTTATTTAATTTATTTAAGTGGCTGAAGTTTATCCGCGACGCTATAAAAATCGTTTTTATAAATGCCTTCGCTATAATTGCCTCTCGATTTTATATTAAGATACCGGAAAAATTTTCTTTTGATTATGCATTTTATACTTTTTATGATTACCGTTCTTATCAAGAAGGAAAACACCGCGATGAATACTTTGACCCTTTTTTGAAGTGGCTAATTAATAAAGGAAAAGAGATCATAGTCTTCAATCAAATTATGCACCATAATAAAATATGGCTAGTTTTAGAATATTTATCGCAAATATCCAAGCCCTGCTTTAAATATCAAAATAGTATAAATTATAGATACCTAAGCTTAAAAGATCTGATTTTGGCAATGATTTTTGGTTTTTGTAAAAAACCAAAGATAAAACGAAGTATATTTTTTAAAGGCTGCGACATATCTTATTTAACTCAATTATCTCTAGAAGAAGATTTTTTGGGTTTAACTTGGATGAAAGCATATTTGGATTATTTTTTTGCTAGAGATATTCTTAAGCGATTCTCGATAAAGAAGATATTTTATCCTTTTGAAAACCATCCTTGGGAAAAAGCCTTTATCTTAGCCAGAAACGAGATATTTTCATCTACGAAATTAATCGCTTTTCAACATTCCAGTGTTTCGTATAAACTTTTGCAATATTTTCCAGGTAAATATGAAGAGGGGCTCTCATTTCTTCCGGATAAAATTCTAACTGGCGGAAGAATGCTAAAAAATGTTTTAGAGGCTAAAGGTCATTATGCGGCTGGATTAGTAGAGGAAGGATGCGGCCTGCGCTATGGACATCTTTTTGAAACTCAGCACGCAAATTTTAAAAGGAATAAATTTAAAAAAGTAGCCTATGCCTTTTCTTTCGATTTCAAGAATTACGAAATAATTTTGTCTTATTTGACAAAGATTTTTGATAATAACGATTATACTGTCTATCTGAAGTTCCATCCTGATTTCGTGCGTAATATATGTTTCAAACACAGTCTACCTAAAAATTTTATTGATGCTAGAGATACGCCTTGGGAAAAAATATTCGGGGAGATTGATCTATTGCTTTATGATGATAATACTTTGTGTATTGAGGCCTTAAAATATAATATTGGGGTGGGATATTTTGCCCTGACCGGACAGATGTACAATACCGATAGGTTATTTGAATATAAACGAAATAAAATTATAGTTAATTCGGTAGAGGGTTTTAAGGACTATTTAAAAAAGTATTATCAACAAGAATCAATGGACGGCGTTAATGAGATGGGGGATTATAATAAGGATTATATTAATAATTATTTTTCAGTTATTAATGATGAAAAATTTGCAAGTTTTCTTTAATTATGAAACGGCAGATATTTATTATCAAGGTTAAATGAGAAAGATTATTATAACTACAACTTCATTTTCTCAGTATAAAGAAGTAAAAAATTTATTTAAAAGGAAGGATTTTAAGGTAGTTTTAAATTATCTTGGCCGAAAGTTAAAAAAAGAAGAAATTCTGGAAATTTGTAAAGGCGCAATTGGTATTATAGCCGGTACAGAATCGTTAGATAAAGACATATTAAATAAACTATCGCCCAGTCTCAAGGTTATTTCTAGGTGTGGCGCTGGCCTGGATAATATCGATATAAAAGCTGCGCAAAATTTAGGCATAAAAATATACAATACTCCTGATGCTTTAACATTAGCTGTTGCCGAGTTAACCATAGGATTAATGATCAATCTTTTGAGAAAAGTCCGTTTAATGGATGGAGAAGTCAGGGCTGGGGAATGGAAAAAGGAAATGGGTAATTTACTATCAAGAAAATATATTGGAATCATAGGTTTTGGCCGTATTGGCAGAAAAACAACTGAATTATTGCATCCCTTTGAGTGTGAAATAAAGTATACCGATCCCTTACTAGGAGACGGTATATCGGGCTTTGAAAAAGTGCCCTTAGAAAATCTACTCTCTTGGGCTGATATCGTGTCTATCCATGCTTCTTGCGTAAACGAAATTATCGGCAAAAAAGAAATTGGGCTGATGAAAAAAGGGTCATATCTATTGAATTTATCTAGAGGCAAGGCTGTAAATCAGCAAGCCCTATATCAAGCACTTAAATCTAATTATTTAGCGGGTGCGGCTTTAGACGTATTTGATCAAGAACCATATAAAGGACCTTTAAGGGAACTAAATAATGTTATTCTTACGCCGCACGTTGGTTCTTATGCAATAGAAGCTAGGAGCAAAATGGAACTTGAGGCAGCCAAGAATCTCATAAAGGGCTTAGAGGAGGAAAAATGAAAGTAATAATTTTTGGAGGTTCGGGTTTTTTAGGCAGCCACGTTGCTGATGTGCTTACTGGAAAAGGGCACGATGTTTTGATTTACGATTTAAAAAAATCTGAATATTTAAATAAAAATCAGAATATGATTATCGGTGATATTTTAGATGAAGCGTTAGTGCAAAAAGCATTAAAGGAGCGCGAGATTGTCTATAATTTTGCGGCTATTTCAGATATCGATGAATGTATAGCTAATCCTTTAGGCGTAGCGAAATATAATGTTTTAGGCAATTCTATAATCTTAGAGTCAGCCAGGTCCTCCCAGGTTAAGCGGTATCTTTTTGCCAGTTCAACATATGTTTATAGTAATTATGGTTCTTTCTATAAAAGCAGCAAACAGGCCTGTGAATTATTTATCCATAGCTATCATGAGAAATTTAAAATGCCGTATACTATTTTAAGATACGGCTCCCTTTATGGGGACAGGGCTAATGAAAGCAACAGTATTTATAAAATACTAAAGGAGGCTATTCTGACAGGAAAGATAACTTACCACGGCACAGGAGAAGAGGTTAGGGACTATATACATGTTAGAGATGCCGCAGAACTTAGCGCTAGGGTTATTTCTCCGGAATACGAAAATAAAAATGTTATGCTCAGCGGAAACAACCCCATGCGTTACAGGGAGATACTGGAAATGATTAACGAGATATTAAATAACAAGATAGAGATAATCTATACCAAAAAAAGCAGTGACACTCATTATAAGCTGACGAATTATAATTATAAAAAACCTGAGCTGGGCAAAAAGATAATTAGTGACCAGTATATTGACCTGGGTGCCGGTTTATTGGAATGTATGGATGAGATTTCAAAACAAGTAGGTGAAAAGGCTTTACTATAGAAAGTGGCGATTAAAGCTATTATTTTTGATTTTGATGGTGTTATTGTAGAGTCTATGGATATTAAAGCTAAGGCCTTTGTTTATTTATTTAAAGATTATCCTGAGCATGTGGATAAAATCGTAAAATGGCACATACTTCATGGAGGAATATCCCGGTTTGAGAAGTTTGAGCATATTTATAAAAATATCTTACACCTGCCATTTTCAAAGAAGCTGAAGAATGAGCTAGGTAAGAAATTTAAAGATTTTGTATATCAGGAAGTAATAAGCTGTCCTTTTGTTAAAGGTGCCCAGGAATTTTTGAATAAATATTATCAGAAATTATCTTTTTTTATTGTTTCCGGAACGCCCCAAGAAGAAATCGTATCTATCGTTAAAAAAAGGAAGCTTAGTAAATTTTTTATCGCAGTCTTTGGAGCGCCTACTAGGAAAGATGTTTTAAGTTCAAGAATACTTAATAAGTTTAATTTAAAACCTAAAGAGGTAATCTTTGTTGGCGACTCTATCGATGATTACGAAGCTGTACAAAAAAACGGGATTAGATTTGTCGCCAGAGCCACTAATGAAAACAATTTTGCAGGATTAAAAGCAGAAGCATTGATTAGCGATATTTCTGAATTAGAAGAGGTAATCCATGGTTAATAAATACAGATTATTTTCGTATCCGCTCAATATAAAAACTCCCCTCTATGGGGATGTCGCACCACTTAAAATAAAAGCGCTGCGGCAAATTAAAAAGAGAGACTCGTGTAATACATTCGAAGTTAAATTTATCAATCATTCCGGAACTCATATAGATACCCCTAAACATTTTTACGATAATGGACGTGCGATATCCCAATATCTTATTAAAGAATTTATATTTTACTATCCGTGTCTTATCGATTGTTCTAAAAAAAAGGATGAATTAATTTCGGTGAGAGATATTAAGTTCATTCCAAAGAGATGCGACATACTTTTGCTGAGGACTGGTTTTTACAAATATAGGAATTATGAAAAATATAGAAAGCATAATCCCGGTATTTCCTTAGAGGCCGCGAGATTCATTAGATTAAACTATCCTTTTATTCGCGCCTTAGGCATAGATACGATTTCTGTCTCAGCCTTTCAAAATCGTGAAGTTGGCCGGAAAGCCCACGAGATATTATTAAAAGAAGACGGTTTATCCGGGAAGCCGTTATTTCTGATTGAAGATTTAAATCTTTCCGGTAGCTTTAATAAGCTAAAGAAAGTTTATGCTATACCATTTTTTATTGAAGGTATAGATAGTTCTTCCTGTACTGTTTTTGGAGAATTTGGGCAATAAAATTTTTTAGATGAAAAGAAAAATTAAAAAAGTACTTTTATTTGTTCCACCGGCGTTTACTTTTAAAGATAATTTAGATATCAATCCGCTTCCCCCGTTAGGTTTAGGTTATTTGGGGGCTATGTTAGGGAATATTGGAATCGAGACAAAAATTGTAGATTGTTTGATAGAGGGATGGAATAATAGAGTTGATGTTGGGGGAAACACTATTCGGGTGGGTTTGGATTTTAATAAGATTGGGGAAATTGTAAAATATTTTTCGCCTGATATTGTAGGCGTGAATAATTTATTTACCAGGCAAAGAGAAAATAGCCACGCAATATATGGTTTGACTAAAAAAATCAATAAAGACATTATTACTATCGCTGGCGGTGCCCATTCCACTGTTATGCCAGAATTAGTTTTATCAGATAAAAATGTTGACTTTGTAGTAATCGGAGAAGGCGAAGAGACCATAATAGATTTAATCAATTTTATTCAAGGCAATGCGGATATTTCTGCTTTGGATGGAGTTGGTTACCGAGAAAATGGGGATATAAAGATTATTCAAAAAAGTAGATTCGTATCAGATTTAGATAAGTTGCCTTTTCCAGCAAGGCACTTATTAAATATGGAGAAATATTTTGGACTAAAATCTTCTCACGGTGCCAGACAATGTGAAAGGTTTTCTCCGATAATTACTTCTCGCGGCTGCCCTGTAGGATGTACGTTTTGCAGTGCCCATCATGTTTGGGGCAGGCCATTTCGTAAAAGATCACCGGAAAATGTTTTAAGGGAAATGATAGAGTTAAAGAGTAAATACGGGATTGAAGAACTGTTATTTGAAGATGACAATTTTAATTTAGATATTAAACGCGCTGAGGAAATATTTGATCTGATGATTAGAAATAAATTAGGTTTCAAATGGGATACGCCGAACGGGGTTTCCGCATTCGCTTTAAATGAAGGGTTAATTGAAAAAATGAAAGCTGCAGGCTGCTATAAGCTAAATATTGCAGTTGAGTCTGGAAATCAAGATGTGCTTAAGAATATAATCAAAAAGCCGGTAGACTTAAAAAAAGTAAAATCATTAGTTAGATTTGCAAAGAGTATAAATCTCGAAACAAATATTTTTCTCATAATTGGCATGCCAGGCGAGACAATTAGGCAGATGTGGGATAGTTATCGTTTTGCCGAAGAATTAGGAATTTATAATCCCTTTATATCCGTAGCCACCCCTTATCCTGGTTCAGAGCTTTATGAGAAATGCATCGAGAGAGGGTATATAAAAAATAGTTTTTTGGATAATTTATATATTACAAGTTGTAGCATTTCTACAGAAGACTGGACTGGAGAGGATGTCAGAAAGGTTCTTGAGCAGGGCTATGATTCTCTTAGGTTAAAATCTTATCACCAACACCCTGTGTTGTTATTAAAGAAACTTTTTGAGAAGACAATTAAAGATCCAATCGGGTCAATCAAAAGAGGCGTGTCATTATGGCAACATACGAAAAATTAATACCAATTTCTCGGCCCGCTATTGGTAGGGAAGAGCTTGATGAGATAGGTAAGGTATTCAATACTCATTGGTTAGGAATGGGCGCATGGGTAATGAAGTTCGAAGAGCAGGTCAAGAAATTTATAGGTGCAAATTATGTTATTGCAGTCAATACTGGTACAACAGCAGTACATCTTGCCTTGGATTCGATTGGGGTAAAGCAAGGTGATGAAGTGATTGTTCCTTCGCTTACTTTTGTAGGTTCGGTCCAGGCGATAATGGTAACTGGCGCAAATCCTGTTTTTTGTGATGTGCAAGAAGATACACTCAATATAGACGTTAATGATATAAGGAAGAAGATAACTTCCAAAACAAAAGCCATTATACCTGTTCACTATGGAGGCTTATCTTGCGATATGGATAGAATACTGGAAATCGCCCAAGCTAAAAAGATTAGGGTAGTTGAAGACGCGGCTCACGCTTTTGGTTCTTCCTATAAAGGGAAGAAAATCGGTTCTTTCGGAGATATTACTTGTTTTAGTTTTGATCCTATTAAGAATATTACTTGCGGTGAAGGAGGGGCGGTTATTACAAATGATGCAAAGCTGACCCAGACTTTAATTAAAAAGAGGATTCTGGGGATTGATAAAGATACCTGGAGCCGTTATAAGCATAAAAGAGATTGGTTCTACAATGTAACGACCTTAGGATATAGATATCACATGAGCAATATAAATGCCGCCATTGGTTTAGTGCAGCTTAAAAAAATTAATAATTTTATCAAAAGAAAAAAACAGATAGTTAGAATTTACGATAATGAATTCCAAAAGATCGATAAAATTAAAATTTTATCTAGGGATTACGAAAATACTGCGCCTTTTAGTTATGTGGTAAAGATTTGTAAAGATAGAGATAGATTAATGAAATTTCTGAAAAATAAGGGGATAGACTCAGGTGTAAACTATATTCCAAATCATCTTCAGCCATTTTTTAAGTCTCAAAAAGTATCATTGCCAATAACTGAAAAGGTCTGGCACCAGATTCTATCACTGCCTTTATATAGCGAGATGAGTAATGATGACGTAAACTATGTAGTAAGGTCGGTAAAGGAATTTTTTTAAATAATAAATTATGGATGAGAAAAATCCAAAGGTTAGTGTTTTAATTCCGGTTTACAATGCCCAAAATTTTATCCAACGCACAATTAATAGTGCGCTGAATCAGACTTTTTCGGACCTCGAGGTAATCGTAATTGATGATGGCTCAAGAGATAAAACGCCAGATATTATTCGTGCAATGAAAGAAAGGGACTCTAGGATTAATTATTTTTATCAAGAAAATCAGGGATTATCCAATACCCGAAACCGATTAGCCGCTTTAGCAAAAGGTGAATTTATCGCTTTCTTAGATCACGATGATGAATGGTTCCCTGAGAAGATTGAG
>Ga0209541_10015772_pt1 | contig 11246 bp, 9 predicted proteins | sample RifCSPlowO2_01_FD_184027 | JGI IMG/M metagenome (GOLD analysis project Ga0209541, IMG submission 184027) | Groundwater microbial communities from Rifle, Colorado - Rifle CSP2_plank lowO2_0.1 (SPAdes) (version 2) | ecosystem: Environmental > Aquatic > Deep subsurface > Groundwater | place: Rifle...
ATCACAGCTATAATTGCCGATTCCTCGCTTTTTCCCGTGACTGCATTGATTCCTGGTTTCTCTACGACTGCGCAAATTGTAAAGATTGTGTTCTTTCAGTAAATCTTCGGAATAAGCAATACGTTATTCGCAATGAGCAGTATTCGAAGGAGGATTACTTTAAGAGATTAAAAGAGTTTGATCTTTCTAGCTCTAAAAACCTGGAGAATTTACAACGGGAGTTTGCTACGCTTGTGCGCGATCGTGCTCTGCACAAGTATGCCAATACTACGAAATGTATTGATGCAACAGGAGACAATATCTTGAACACCAAGAATGTCCGTAGTGCATTTGATTCGTATGATCTAGAGAATGCGAAGCACGTTCTTCGATTTTTCCGTTCGAAAGATTCAATGGACGTACTCTACACTTTCAGCGGCGAGCTTATCTATGAATATGCGAACGGCGGTCGGCAGACATACATGATTCGGTTTACTCTCGATGCTCTCGAGAATCTGCGACACAGTGACTATACGGATTTTTGTAATTCCTCTTCATACCTTTTCGGTTGTATCGGGCTGCGAAAGAGTGAATACTGCATTCTTAACAAGCAGTATGCTCCCGATGAATTCAGGACGATGCGTGAGAGAATTATCAAGCATATGGACGAGATGCCATTTTATGGAAAGGAGGGTAGAGTATATCGTTTCGGAGAATTCTTTCCCATTGAGTTGTCGCCGTTCGGATATAACGAAACGTTAGCTGCCGAGCATTTCCCAATTACTAAAGAAAAAGCACTTGCGAGAGGATTTCCGTGGCGAGAGCCGGAAGAGAAAACATATGTCATCACCGTATCCTCCGAACAGCTGCCTGATCGAATCCCCGAAACGTCAGATGAAATTACAAAACAGATTATCGGCTGTGCGCATAAAGGACGTTGCCATGATCACTGTACAACTGCTTTTAGAGTTATTCCTGAGGAAATTCGTCTGTATCGTGAGATGAATATCCCGCTCCCGCGGCTTTGTCCCAACTGCCGTCATTACCAGCGATTAGCTCAACGAAATCCAATTAAACTTTGGCACCGGCAGTGCCTTTGTGACTATGCGGTGCGTCCGAATACTGCAAAACACACACATCACCCAACAGGCAGATGCCTGAATGAGTTCGAAACGCCCTATGCGCCAGAGCGGCCGGAAATTGTGTACTGCGAAAGTTGCTACAATAGCGAGGTGGTGTAAAAAACCGATATACAGTTTGGATATCATATGTTCTTATTCGCGCGAATAGGAACATATAAAAGGAATGATATACTGAATATATGAGACAACTTGAACGGATTTTTAAAGGATTGGCCAATCAGCGGCGGCTTGCGATTATCCGGCTTCTCGCGAAAGAAGGGGAATTCACCGTAGCAGAGATCGCGCGCCGCATCCGGCTTTCCTTTACGGCGACTTCCAAGCATCTTGGTATACTTTACCGACTTGACATCTTAGATCGGAGACAGAAAAGTTTGATGGTATTCTATCGTCTTGCGAATAATCCGCCTCGTCTTCTCCAACAGGTGCTTGTTACCATTTCTAATTCGCGCGAATAGGAATATATGACCGTAGAGGAAAGGAAAATTTGTCAGAATTGCAAAAGCCAGTTCACGATCGAACCGGATGATTTTTCGTTCTACGAAAAAATGCAGGTCCCGGCGCCCACGTGGTGCCCGGAGTGCCGGATGATACGGAGGTTTATCTGGCGGAACGAACATTTCCTGTTCCGGCGGTCGGATAGCAAGACAGGCGAAACTATTTTCTCGACTTTTCATCCAGCGGTTCAGGCGTCTATCTACGACGTAGAATTTTGGAATTCGGACGGCTGGGATGCGATGGAGTACTGCCGTGACTATGATTTTTCCCGCCCATTCTTCGAACAGTTTCGTGAACTGCTTTACGCGGTGCCGTGGCCCTCACGTGGCATCGTCAATCTTGTGAACTCGGATTATTGCGCAAATGCAAGTTATCTCAAAAATTCGTACTTGTGTTTTGACGGCCGCGGTTTTGAAAACTGCGGGTACGTAATCGGAGGTTGGTTCACGAAGGATAGCTTCGATGTGTATCAGACTCGTCACGCCGAAGTCTCGTACGAAGGGTACATGATGGATGAATGTTATCGCGCGTTTCATTGCGTAAACGTTGAGGATTGTCATGATGTATGGTTTTCGCGCAATCTTATTGGTTGTCAGAGTTGTTTCGGGTGCATGAATTTAAGAAATAAGAATTATCATGTTTTTAACAAACCGTATTCAAAAGAGGCGTACCGCGACTTCATGGCGCAGTTTCGCTCCGGTTCGTATGCGGTGGTAGAAGAAATGAAAGCGAAAGCGTACGCATTTTGGATGGGTCACCCGATGCGGTTTACGCTTGGCATTAACAATGTAAATTGTACCGGCGAGCATATTGAGCATTCAAAAAACGTGCGAGAGAGCTTTATAGTTCACGGAGGCGAAAATTTGCGGTATTGCCAATTTATGGGAGGATCGGCTGCTGATTCATATGATTATTCGATATGGGGTGACAAATCTTCAGAGATTTACGAATCATCGCAGGTTGGTGACGAATCCACGCAGGTGAAGTTTTCTAATTACTCGTTTCCCGGCTTACGCGAAGTGGAGTTTTCCTTTCATTGTCGCTCTTCGACAAATTTGTTTGGCTGCGTTGGTTTGAAAAAGAAGCAGTATTGTATTTTCAATAAGCAGTATTCCAAGGATGAATATCTCAAGCTTCGCGAGAAAATCATCGCTCACATGAATGAAAAGCCCTACACCGACAAGCAAGGGAGAGAATACCGTTATGGAGAATTTTTCCCGCCGGAGTTCTCGCCGTTTGCGTATAACGAGACGATCGCGCAGGACTTCTTTCCGCTCACGAAAGAAGAGGCGGAAGCAAAGGGGTACCTCTGGCGCGAGCCGGAAACGCGTGAATACCAAACGACGGTGAATGCTGGTGATTTGCCAGACGCGATAGAAGATGTGAAAGATGATATGTTACAAGAAATCATTAAATGTTCGGGGTGCGGGAAAGCATACCGGATTATTGAGATGGAGCTTGCGTTCTATCGCCGCATCAAACTGCCATTGCCCCGACTTTGTCCGAATTGCCGATTTGAGGCGCGATTCAAGTTCGTGAATCCGCCGAAGTTCTGGCACTCTCGCTGCCACTGTAACGGAGCGACAAGCGACAGGCGACAAGGGACAAGGGAAATATATACGAATACAGTTCCGCATTTTCATGGCGATGCTCCGTGTCCGAACGAATTTGAAACAAGCTACGCACCTGGTCGCCCGGAAATTGTGTACTGCGAAAATTGCTACAAAACTGAAGTGACATAGAAAGAGAATGTGCCCGCCAAAGGCGGGTCCGCCCCTGGCGGGAAAATTCGACTATGACCGGGCAGTGAAAATTCGACTACGATTATGTTCCACTATGTTTATGTTTTACAAAGCATTGAAAAGAAAAACCTATATTTAGGTTACACAGATGATTTGAGGCGGAGACTTCAGGAACATAATCGTGGACGCAATCTCTCTACCAAAGCGTATGCGCCGTGGCATCTTATTCACTATGAAGCTTATCGAGATAGTGAAGATGCAAGGCGAAGAGAGAAATATTTGAAAACAAGTCAGGGCGCGAGGCTTTTAAAGCGCATGCTGAAGGAGTATTTTTATAAACAGCGACAAAACTAATAGTCGAATTTCTACTGCCCGGATGACATTCCAGATTTATAACCAAAACTACAATATTACCAATCTCATGCGGCAGATCGGATATAGACCGATCGGGACTACCGAGAAGGGAGAATTGAACTGTGTGCGTCCCTTAGGCGCAAACTATCCGCGGTTCCATATTTATCTTGTTGAGAAACCGGACATCATTACCATGAACATCCATCTTGATCAGAAGAAGCCTTCGTATGAAGGATCAACTGCCCACGGTGGCGACTACGGGAGCGAAACCGTAAAGAGCGAAGTGCAACGCATCAAAGATTTGATTTTACGATGAACTTCGAAACAAAAGTCTGTCAAAATTGTAAATCCCAGTTCGTCATCGAACCCGATGATTTCTCGTTTTACGAGAAAATTCAGGTTCCGCCGCCGACGTTTTGTCCGGAGTGCCGAAAACAGCGGCGGCTCTCGTGGCGGAACGACATGAATCTTTACTCCCGGACATGCGATCTTTGCAAGAGGTCAATTATTTCACTCTATTCGTCGGACAAACCGTTTCCGATCTATTGCCAGAAATGCTGGTGGTCGGATAAGTGGGACCCAAAGGCATACGCCAAGGATTACGATTTTTCAAAGCCGTTTTTTGTGCAGTTCAAGGAATTGCAAAACAGGGTGCCGGCGCTCGCCATGGTGAATGACGACGGCATCGCGAGCGTGAACTGTGAATACACGCAGGATTTCGCGTTCGGGAAAAACTGCTACATGGTGTTTATCGCGTGGAAGGTGGAGGAATGCCTTTACAGCCATTACCTTATCAACGGCAAAGAGATTGTTGATTCGGTAAATAGCATGGGCGACTCTGAATATATTTATGACACCGTATGGACCGAGAAATGCCACCAGTGCCGCAATGTGTATTATTCTCTTGCTCTCTCCGATTGCGCCTTCTGCTATGATTGCCGTGACTGCTTCGACTGTTTTATGTGTGTCGGCCTCCGGCACAAGCGATTCTGCTTTAAGAACAAGCAATATACCAAGGAAGAATACGAAAAAATCCTCAAAGAGCATCGGCTCGATACGTGGGAAGGAGTGGAGCGCGCAAAGCGCGAGTTTGAACCGATGCTCTACCAATATCCCCGGAAATTTTCCAATCTGCGCAATTGCGTGAGATGCACGGGCGATGCTCTCATCAACGGCAAAAATTCGCAGTATTGCTTCAATGTGCAGCGCCCCGAGGACTGCAAGTGGGTTGAAAACTCCGATACGCCGAAAGATTGTTACGATTTGAGCACGGGCGGCGAATTGCAACAGTGCTACGAAGGCATAACGCCCGATCACTCACATCACAACCTCTTTGGCATTTTTTCTTGGAAGAACAGGGAGGTTGCATATGTGGATGGATGCCATTCTTCGGAAAATCTTTTCGGGTGCGCCGGTCTCAAAAAAGCCAAGTATTGCATTTTGAACAAACAGTATACGAAAGAGGAATACGAGGCATTGTTGCCGAAAATAAAAGAACATATGCGCACTATGCCGTATCGGGATGCAAACGGCATTGCTTACCCGTACGGAGAATTTTTCCCGAGCGAACTTTCATGCTTCGGCTACAACGAAAGCATGGCGCAGGATTCTTTTCCTCTTACAAAGGGAGAAGCAATGCGCCGAGGTTTCAAATGGCAGGAAAAATTTCAGCTCACGACCGGCAAGGAAACGAAGAAATTGGAAGACATACCTCAAAGCATTGAGGATGTTTCAGATACGATTGTCGAAGAGGTGTTTTCATGCGGAACGTGCAAACGCAACTACCGGATTACCCCTGCGGAGCTGAAATTCCTGAAGCGTATGAAGATTCCAATCCCCCGCAAATGTTTTTATTGCCGTCACAGCGAACGATTCAACTTCAGGAATTCTTATCGCCTCTGGCATCGTGGTTGCACCTGTGGTGGCGTCAAATCAGAAAACAGCGTTTACCAGAACACAATTTCTCACTTCCACGGTAAAAGCCGTTGTCCGAATGAATTCGAAACGTCATATTCGCCCGATCGAAAAGAAATTGTATATTGCGAGCAGTGCTATAACAGCGAAATAGTATAAAGGCGTTATGCCGCAGTTTTTTTCAAAAAAGCAGTATCAGCAAGTCGCGGAACTCTTCGGGCTTGGTGCGATAAGGGGTATTATTACGTATTTCCGGAAAGGGTATCAAACTCCCAAGGTCGCGGTGGAAACAGGACGGGGGAAATTCATTATCGCAAAGCACAATCTCTCGACCAAAAAGACGATTATCTCGGACATGAAAATTGTGCCGAGGATCGCGCTCGTGCATGAAATCCAGTTTTTGAATACGTTGAAAAACCTGCCAGTTCCGCACTATCTTCATTCAAAACACAGGAGGTATCTTGAGGATTTCGGTGGATATACTGTTTCTGTGTATAAGTTTCTGCCGGGGCATGAGCCGAAGCGAATGACGTCGAAGATGGTCTACGAACTCGGCAGATTTGTCGGCGCGCTCCACGCACAGAGCAGCAGGTTTAAAAAGCCGATGAAGGGGAGACGGAGATTTTACGATTTAAATCCTCGTGTGATGACGCTCATGTATTGCTCTGCGAAACAGCAGACGCACCCGCTACTGAAAAAAGCCGTGGAAGAAGTGCGAAGGGGCGTCGAGCGCAACCGATTGCCGCACGGCCTCCCGAAAGGTCCGATCCACGTTGATATCAAGCCGGACAACGAGCTTTTCATCGGAGAAAAATTAGCCGGCATTGTCGACTTCGGGAACGTCTATGTTGACTCGTTAGTATTTGATGTCGGAAAGACGATTATGTGGAATTGTTGCGCGAAGGATCAGCTTGATACCGCAATGACGAAAAAATTTCTCCAAGGGTATCTCGCCAAGCGGAAATTGAATAACAAAGAGTGGCGGTATTTGGAACAAGCAACTCTTTTTGCGATCTACAGTCACGTCTGGGTTGACCTCTATCATATTCCACTGAAATACGTTCCGGAGAGCTACACGCTTTTTCTCGTCAAGACTTTTTTGCCGATCGCCCGTTCAATCGAAAAAGAACACCCCAACATTCTCAAGTTTGTTGGTATGTCGTAAGTGTGTTGTAAGTATATGGAGCGCACCACCAAAAATTGCCAAAACTGCAAACAACAGTTCACGATCGAGCCGGACGATTTTACGTTCTATCAAAAAATGGACGTGCCAGCGCCGAAGTTATGTCCGCAATGTCGCTACATTCGACGCCTTTTGGATCGCAACGAATACAATTTCTATAAACGTACGTGTGATGCCACTGGGAAAAGCATCATCTCTATTTATCGACCCGACGTTCCATTTCCAGTTTATACGCAAGAGTATTGGAAATCTGATGCATGGGACGCACTCTCGTATGGGCTGGATTTTGATTTTAATCGGCCGTTCTTTGAACAGTACGAAAAACTTCGGCGGACAGTACCGCATCTCGCACTCGTAAATTCGAGTAGCGTCAATAGTGAATACACTAACCAATCGGATCACAATAAAGATTGTTACATGTTAGTTACCAGCAACAATTGCGAGAAGTGTATGTACGGAAGTTGGTGTCAGAATAAATGTTTTCTTTTGTCGGATTGTTATATGGCAGAAGCATGCGAACTTTGTTATGAATCTGTAAATATAACAAAATGCACAAATTGCGCATGGTGCTACGACTGTTCGGATTGCCTCAATGTTTTTTTCTCAAATGATTGCCGCGGATGTACGAATTGCTTTGGGTGTGTAGGGCTTAGAAGCAAACAATACTGTTGGTTTAATGAACAACTTGGAAAGGAAGAATATAAAAAAAGATCAAGAGAATTTCCATGGACCCCGAAATCTATACAACTCGCTAAAAAACAACTATTAAAGCTGCAAACCAGTTTTCCGGTGAAGTATTACCACGGGACGCAGATTCAAGATTCTTCGGGCGATTATTTACAACATACACAAAGAGTGCGAATGGCTTTTAACTGCCGAGGCAATAAAGATACTGCTTACATGCAGGATGCGTGGCTTAATACTGAAGATTGTCGTGATTGCACAGAAATCATTGTCGGCCAGTTTTCATATGAAATACAAGGAGTTGAGACTCCGCATCGAACCATCGTAGCGCGGAGCTGTTTTAATACTATAACCGATTCCTATTATTGCGATATGTGTTTTGGAGTGAGTGATTGTTTTGGTTGTTTCGGTTTAAAACAAAAACAGTACTGCATTTTAAATAAACAATATTCCAAAGAAGACTACGCGGTACTCAAAGGAAAGATTATTGAACACATGAAGAAAACTGGAGAATGGGGTGAGTATTTTCCCGCACAAGTTTCACCATTTGCTTACAATGAATCCATGGCACAGAATTATTTTCCACTGACGAAAGAGCAAGTTATCGCACAGGGATTTACTTGGTATGAATCCTTGGAAGGGAGAAGCTATAAGCCAACCATGCAGTCAGCCGATGTACCGAAAACCATTGCGGAAACCATGGATAGTATCACAGAGGAAATTATCCAGTGCAGTACCCAGTTATCAGAAGATGAAAAACAGGCACACCTCGAATGCGCAACGGCTTTTCGTATCGTTCCGCTCGAGCTGCAGCTCTATCGTAAACTCGGTATCCCCGTCCCTGCAAAATGTTTTCCGTGCCGTCGTACCGACCGATTTGTGCTCCGCAATCCACGCCGATTATGGAAACGATCGTGTGAGTGCGCCGGAATTGTTTCAAACAACCGAGCATATACAAACGTAGCGTCGCATTTCCATGGCGGAGACCAATGTCCAAACAAATTTGAAACAAGCTATGCGCCGGACCGTCCGGAGATAATTTATTGTGAGCAGTGTTATAACGCCGAAGTCGTTTGATTTCAATTCACACAAGCGTTACTATAGGTGATATGGCACAAGCAAAACGACAATTTACCGCGGTGTATCAGAAAACGGGAACATGGTATCTCGGCTGGGTTGAGGAGATTCCTGGCGTCAACACGCAGGGGAAGACACTCAAGGAGGCGAAAAAGAATTTGAGGGAAGCGCTTCGGTTGATTCTTGAAACAAACAAGATGCTCGGCGCACGGGAGCACGGCAGGGGCAAAGTTATCCGTGAGCCCCTTGCGGTCACATCGTAGCAAGCACCGTTTTTTTCTATGAAGCGGATTGATCTCATTCGGTACCTCCGGAACGAGGGATGTGTTGTTGTCCGCGAAGGCGGGAAACACACCATATTCTTTAATCCTGTCGTAGGGCGGACTTCAACCGTACCCCGCCATACCGATATACATTCCTATCTCGCGCGAAAAATTTGCAGAGATTTGGGAGTACCGGAGACATCAAAGCGGCAACTCACATGAATTCGGAAACGCGAATCTGTCAGAACTGCAAGCAGCAGTTCACCATCGAGTCCGATGATTTTTCGTTCTACGAGAAGATTCAAGTCCCGCCGCCGACGTTTTGTTTCGATTGCCGCGCAATCCGGCGGATGATATTCTGGAACGAACACTTTTTATATCGAAAGAAGGAAGCGCTTGAAGGAAAAAGCATTTTTTCAACCTATCCGGAAGAGGCGGACGTAAAGATTTACGATCATGACTATTGGTGGTCGGATAAGTGGGATCCGATGCAGTATGGCCGCGATTACGATTCTTCAAAACCCTTTTTCGAGCAATATCACGCATTGATTAAAGAAATTCCGTGGCCGTCGCGTTCCATCCGCGGGCTGGTGAATAGCGACTACTGCAACCAGGCCTCGTACCTCAAAGAATGCTATCTCTGTTTCAACTGCGAGAACGCGGAAGAATGTTTGTATGCCGTCGGTTTCAAGGGCGCGAGGAACTCGATGGATTTTTATTGGTCTTCGGATATTGAACTTTCGTATGAAGTTGCATTTTCCGGAGAGCTCTATCAGTGTTTTTGGTGCGTGGAATGCGATCGTTCACGGAATCTTTGGTTTTCCCGAAACTGCGATGATTGCAACGATTGCTTCGGCTGCGCGAACTTGAAACATAAGAAGTACCATATTTTCAACGAACCATATACGAAAGAGGAATATTTGAAAAAGATAAAGGAATTCAATATCGGTTCATATCGTGCCTTAACCGAGATGCAGGAACGGGTAAGAGTATTCTGGCTGCAATTCCCTATGAAATATATGCACGGGTCGCACAATACCCCGGGCGTTGTCGGTGATTATATCTGGAATTCAAAAAATGTTCGCTATGTTTTTCAAGGATCAAATATGGATAACGTGCGATACTCGCAGAACTTAGGATTCGACATCAAAGATTCTTACGATTACACCAATTGGGGTGACGGTTCGGAGCTTATCTATGATTGCGTAAGCGTCGGCGACAAGTGCCGGAACGTGAAGTTTTGTTTCGATTGCTGGCCCGGGTGTGAAGATCTCGAGTATTGTATCAGTTGCCATTCGTCATCGCATCTTTTCGGATGTTTCGGGTTGAAAAAGAAACAATATTGTATTTTAAACAAGCAGTACTCGAAGGAGGATTATGAAAAACTCCGCGCGAAGATTATCGCCCATATGAGCGAGACGCCGTACATTTCAGCGACAAGAAAAATAGAGTATCGGTACGGGGAATTCTTTCCGTTTGAGTTTTCACCGCTTGCCTACAACGAAACCGCGGCGATCGATTATTACCCGCTTGATAAGCAAGGCGCGGCCGCAAGAAGTTTTTTGTGGCGTGATCCGCATCAGAAAGAGTATAAAATAACAATTCCTTCCGATGCGATTCCCGATCACATCAATGATGTTCAAGCGACGATTACGAAAGAAATTATCGGCTGCAAAGCGTGCAAGCGGGCGTATCGCATTCTTCCGCGGGAATTGGAATTCTATAAGCGTTTCGGACTTTCCCTGCCGCGTCCGTGTCCGGATTGCCGGCATGTCGAGCGGACGAAATTGCGGAATCCTCTTGCGTGGTACAAACGGCAGTGCATGTGCGCAGGAAAAACAAGTAACCAACAACCAATAACTAATAACCAGTATACAAACGCAGTTCCGCATTTCCACGGCGATACTCCGTGCCCGAACGAATTTGAAACTTCGTATGCTCCCGAGAGGCCGGAAATTGTCTATTGCGAACAATGTTACCAAGCGGAAGTGGCATGACACACGAGAGTGGCCAGAAGAAAATGAATCGTAAAAAGTTGGTCCGTGTCGTCGTGTTCGGCGTCTTTGATTGTTTTCATCCGGGACACCGTTCATTTTTGCGACAGGCGAGGCAATACGGCCGTACGCTTACCGTCGTCGTTGCGCGAGATTCGATGATTAAGGTGTTGAAAGGACAGAAGCCACAAGAAGGGGAGAGCAAGCGGCTTGCCGCAGTTCGTATGGCGCCCGGAGTTACGGAAGCCGTTTTAGGAGATCGGAAGCTCGGCATCTATAGCATTTTGAAGCGAGAGCGGCCGGACGTGATTTGCCTCGGATATGACCAGCGTGCGCTCGGGAAAGATCTTCGTATGCGGATGCGCCGCGGCGAGATTCCGCGGATAAAGACCGTTTGGCTTTTTCCGCACAAGCCGCAC
>Ga0209541_10015773_pt1 | contig 11246 bp, 9 predicted proteins | sample RifCSPlowO2_01_FD_184027 | JGI IMG/M metagenome (GOLD analysis project Ga0209541, IMG submission 184027) | Groundwater microbial communities from Rifle, Colorado - Rifle CSP2_plank lowO2_0.1 (SPAdes) (version 2) | ecosystem: Environmental > Aquatic > Deep subsurface > Groundwater | place: Rifle...
TGACGGCAAAGAACAGAAATTGGATATTTTATTGAGCATATTGAAAAAATCAGGATTCAGATACTATATATATAATTTTGGCAATTTATCCCATCATCCATTTGAAGAAAAGAAGACTTACCTGGGGATGGATATGCAATTAAATATTTACGCCTGCAGGTTTTAGTCAAAAAAATATGGACAAAAAAAATTCCAAAATCAGTTTCATAATCCCCGCCTATAATTACGCCGATACCATCGTTGAGTCTATTGAATCAATTTTTAACGGAAATTTTGAAGATGGCGATGAAGTAATAATTGTAAACGATGCGTCCACGGACAGAACATTGCAAATTATAAACGGCTTGCAAAAAAAATATCCGGCAATTAAAACGGTATCGCACAATATCAACAAAGGATCAGCGGCGGCGGGAAGAAATACCGGAATAGATTATTCAAGGAATAATCTTATTTTTTGTTTGGATTCCGACAATGTTCTCGCTTCCGGCGCAGTGCCTGCCTTGAAAAAATATTTACTGGAACAAAAGGCGGATATCGCTACTTTTGGAGAGATACATTTTTTTAAAACCGACATTAAAGAAATAACGCATAAATGGATATTTAAAGACAAACAAATAGAGTTAAAAGATGCGCTGTCCGGTCATATTTGGCCCGGTCCAAGCGGAAACTATCTTTTCACAAAAATAAGCTGGCTCAAAGCCGGAAGGTATAATGAATCCATAGGCGGCGCATACGATTCTTGGGCTTTTGGAATCAAGCAGTTGGCCACGGGGTCAAAAATGGTAACAATGAAGAATTCATTTTATTACCATCGTTCGGGATATGAATCAACTTTTATGCGGGATAAAGATAAAATAAAAATGTCACTACTTGCTTTATCCGTTTTGATAAATTTTTTAGACTTGATTGAAGAAGAAGATGTGGATTATATAATGAGCAAGGAGCACAGATATTCATGGTTTGACGACCTTGAAAAAAGACCGATACGGTTAAAAAATTCTACTATCGGTACCAACGGCTTTAGAACAGCCAACTTTGATGAAAAAAAATGGTCCGCTGGGTTCATAAGCAAGGCGGTCAAAAAGATAAAATATATTTTGAAAAAATAATTAATATGGCAAAAATATTATTAGTCAGTTCCAGTTTTGAATCAGTATCTCTTATTACGGCCAGCGAAAAAAACAGGATGGGCGTAAAAATTCCACCCAACTCTCATTATCCTTTGGGTATCGCTTTTCTTCATTCTTCTTTGGAAAGCAAAGGCCATACGGTCAAAAGCCTTTTTCTTAACAGTTATAGTTATGATGACTGTTTCAAGATAGTTACGGAAACAATTCAAAATTTAAAACCGGACATTGTTGGGTTCCAAATGCTTACCTCAAATCGAGTGAGTACTTATCATTTGATGGAATATATTCACAAAAACTATCCGAATATAAAAATTGCCATAGGCGGAATTCACGCCACTATTATGTACAGGCAACTTCTGAAAAAATTTCCCTACACCATAGCGGTATTGGGCGAAGGAGAAATCACTTTTGCCGAATTAGCGAAAAAATGGTTTCAACCTAACGCAGATATTAACGAAATAGACGGCATCGCTTTTTACAAAAATGGTTCACTGGTAACAACAAAAGCAAGAAAGCTTATTGAAAATCTGGATACTCTGCCTTTCCCCAAGCATGATATTTTCTTTGAGGACGGCAAAAGAACAAGCGCTTGCTTGCTCACGACAAGGGGTTGTCCTTTCGGCTGCAGTTTCTGCTGTTTGGATGTGATTTCCAGGAAAAAGGTAAGGAAAAGATCCATTGCCAACATTATAGCGGAAATAGAATGGCTTATTTCCAAATATCCAAGAATTACCGACATTTGGATTCACGATGACACTTTTTTCATAAACAACGAAAGGGTCATAGAATTCTGCGATGAGGTTATAAAAAGAAAACTCAATGTGGCTTTCACCTGTAGCGGCAGAATGAAGCCGTTAAGCGAAATGATGATCAAAAAACTGGAACAGGCCAACTTCAAGAAAGTGTTGCTCGGTTTGGAAAGCGGCGATGAAGGAATTTTAAAAACATCCCACAAAATGATTACTCAAGCGGATGTCATAAACGCTTTTACCTTGTTCTCAAAATCAAAAATATCAATTCTGGCCTTTCTTATCGTCGGCTTGCCCGGAGAAAATATGAAAACTATTCTGGAAACAGCCAGATTGATAAAAAAAGTTCAAAAAATCAAATATGTGTATTATAATGATGTTTCCGTGCTGGCTGTTTATCCGGGAACGGAAATTTATGAAATAGCCAAGAAAAATGGAATGATTGATGACAGTTATTGGCTGACGGATAAACCAAATCCCATTTTTACGGTGGAGCACAGCGAGGAAAAATTACTTTATTTAAAAAAAATTCTTTTAAATCACATATCTTTGGACAGATTTTTTACTCCGGCCGGTTTTTTCGCCCAATTTTTTATGACACCATATATCGTAAAATATCTAATGGCCAATAAAAATATCGTAAAAGTCGTGGCATCAAGAAAATTAAAAGAAATGTTGCCTGTAAAAGTTTTTAATATTATTAAGAAAATATCCTACTCCTTCGCATAAAAATGATAATTAAAAAAATTATAAAAAAATTTATACCGAAAAGCAGGTTTGAAAAAACAGTCGCGAAATTCAAAGAGGACAACAAGAAGCATGGCCTTATGTTGAATTATGATCTTAATGAAAATTCCCTTGTTTTTGACGTTGGCGGGTACAAAGGCCAAGGAGCCAGTGATATTTTTTCCATGTACTTGCCGACAATTTATATCTTTGAACCGCGGGCGGAATACGCCCAAGCGATGGAAAAAAGATTTAAAAAAAATAATAAAATCAAGATCTTTAATTTTGGATTATTAACCATAAAGTCTGATAATTATATTTATTTTAACGATGACGGCTCAACGTTATTTTTAAAAAATAGCCAAAAGGAAAAAGTAAAACTGGAAAGCATCTCTGATTTTATTAAAAACAATAATATAAAAAAAATAGATCTTCTAAAATTAAACATGGAAGGCGGAGAATATGAAGTCTTAGATGATTTAATTAATTTTGGATTATTAAACATAATTACAAATCTTCAAATCCAATTTCATAATTTTTTCCCCGACGCAAAGAAAAAAATGATGGATATTCATAAAGAGCTTCGCAAAACACACAACTTGGTTTACCAATACGAGTTTGTTATGGAAAATTGGCAATTAAAAAAATCTTATGATAATAATTAAGCTTAACGGCGGGCTTGGCAACCAGATTTTTCAATATTCGCTGGGAAGAAAATTGTCCATAAAAAATAAAGACGTATTTAAACTGGATTTATCCGACTTCACCAAAGACAATCCCCGCTCTTACAGTTTAGGAGGGTTTAATATAATAGAAAATTTCGCCTCCGATGAAGATACAAATAAAATTAAGAAGTCAGGCGTTTGGAAATTGATTGATAAGCTAAAGCCTTATTACAAAAGATCGGTGATAAAGTATAAAGGATACGATTTTGACCCGAATATTTTGAAACTTTCCGGAAATTTTTACTTGGATGGCTATTGGCAAAGTGAAAAATACTTCCAAGACATAGAAAATATTATCAGAAAAGAAGTGGCCATTAAAAATCCAATTGAAAATAAATATGCTGATTTAATCAGTCAAATTAAAAATACTAATTCCGTTTCTATCCATATTAGACGCGGCGATTATATCACCAATAAAAAATTTTCTAAAGTTTATAATTTACTGGACGAAAAATATTATCAGAAATCTATAAAATTTATTACCGAAAAAATAAGTTATCCTCATTTTTTTATTTTTTCCGACGATATCAATTGGGTTAAACAGAATCTTAATATCCCCTATCCAAAAATTTTCGTAAGCGGTGAGAATGAAATAAAAAATTACGAGGAGTTGATATTAATGAGCCTCTGCAAACATAATATCATCGCTAACAGCTCTTTTAGCTGGTGGGGAGCATGGCTTAACAAGAACGCCAATAAAATTGTAATTTCGCCAGACAAGTGGTTTAATGACAAAATCGGCAACACTAAAGATTTAATTCCGGAAAACTGGATTAAATTATAATAAAAAAGTGAAAATACTATTAATTCAAGCTCCGTGGTACGGCTTTCAGAATATTATAAGCGGTCGGCTTTATTTAGGCTTGGCTTATCTGGCCGCCGTTTTGGACAAGGAAGGCCATGAGGTGAAAATATTCAACGGGGAAACATTTTTCAAAAACATAAATAATAAAAGAGAAAAAATTGTTATAGACGAGGAAGAGTACCTCAAAAATTACAGCATCGACCATGAAGTTTATGGAGAAATAATGAACGCCGTAAAAGATTTTGGACCGGATGTTGTCGGCATTTCCTTTATGACCGCCAATTCCGCTTCCGGATATTATTTGGCCAAGATGCTGAAAAATTATAAGGCTGACTTGCCCATTATCGCCGGAGGAACTCATCCCACGCTCATCCCCGAAGAACCGCTTAAAAAAGCTCCCTTTGATTTCGTGATAAGGGGCGAGGGCGAAGAAACAATCGCTGATCTTGTAAACGCCATCAAAAATAAAAAAAATATAAGCAAAGTTCCGGGGATAAGCTACGCAAAAGAAGGAAAAATAATTCATAATCCCAATCGTCCGCTCATCCAAAATTTGGACAAACTTCCTTTCCCCGCTTTTCACTTGATGAAAGACGCTCAAAATAATCCTTATTCCTGCACTGGAATAACCACCGCCAGAGGTTGCCCGTTCCAATGCAATTATTGCGCCTCCAACTTGATGTGGACAAGAAATGTCAGATTCAGAACTCCCGCTAATATCGTGGAAGAAATTAGAGAGAGATATAATCGCCTCGGTATTAGAAATTATTCTTTCAACGATGATACTTTCACTTTAAGAAGCGCTTTCGTGGAAGAAATTTGCGATAAAATTTTAACCTTGCCTTTTAAAATAAATTGGCATTGCGATACTCGCGGAGATACCATAAATTTAAAAATTCTAAAGCTGATGAAAAAAGCCGGCTGCAATCACGTGTATCTCGGATTGGAAAGCGGAAGCCCTAAAATTCAAAAAATGATTAAAAAGAACATCAGTAATTCAAAAATAAAAGAGGCGGTTAAAATGGCCAGAAAAGCCGGAATAGAAACGACGGTTTATTTTATGGCCGGCTTTCCGGAAGAAAACGAGGAAGATTTGACGCAAAGCGTTAATGCGATGAAAGACATTAAGCCCGACCACGCCATTTGGAGCATTTTAACCCCATATCCCGGAACAGAAATATGGGACTTGGCGCTAAAACGAGGACTAGTTTTCTTGGATACCGATTGGGCCAAGTTTTTTCACCACTCCAGTTGTAATATTTTTAACACTATGCCCGAAGAATTATGGGGAAAAATGCTAAATATAATCGAAACGGAACAGAAAAAAATAAACGGCCGAATGACTTTGATAAAATTTAAGAAAAACATCCGGATGAAAATTAATCTGGCAAAAACGGCGATAAAAAACCCAAAAAAAGTTTTTAAACAGTTTAAAAAAATACCGGCCATAATTTTTAAAAAACGATGAATCCTTTGGTTACTGTTTTAATGCCGGTTTACAACGGCGAAAAATATCTGAAGGAGGCTATTGAAAGCGTTTTAAACCAAACCTTCAGGGATTTTGAATTTCTTATCATTGACGATGGCTCTGCCGACAAAAGCGCGGAAACAATAAAGTCTTTTAACGACGCTAGAATACGGCTGGAGCGCAATGAGACCAACCTCGGGCTCATTAAAACTCTAAATAAGGGGCTAGGATTAGCTAAAGGCAAATATATAGCCCGAATGGACTGCGACGATATAAGCTTGCCCAAACGCTTGTCAATCCAAGTAAATTTTATGGAAAAACATCCTGAAATCGACGTATGCGGTTCATGGGTTAAAGTAATGGGACTGAAACAAGAGTTTGTTAACAAATACCCTCAAAATCACGAGGAAGCGCGAGCATATCTTTTATTCAACACGCCTTTTGCTCACCCGTCTGTCATTATCAGAAAAGAAGTTATGGAAAAACATAAGCTTAAATATGACGAAAATTACAAGCACGCCGAGGATTATGAATTATGGTCAAGGATTATTAATTATGCAAAAGTTTCAAATATTCCCAAAGTTTTATTGCATTACCGAATGCACGATGAAAGCGTCAGTAAAAAGAATTCTTCGGCGCAAGCGGAAAATTCCAATAGAGTGCGCATTAGGTTACTGAAAGAGATGGGTATAAACCCCGCACCAACAGAACTGGATCTTCACAGAAGATTTATCCGCCCTGATTATCTTAATTCTAAAGATTTTATAGACCAACTGGAAACATGGCTTGGCAAACTTTTATCAGTTAACGAAAAAATGAGGATTTACGAACAAAAATCTTTAGCTAAAATTATTTCCAGCCGATGGTTTAATGTTTGTAGCGCCAATGCCAGCCTAGGATTTTGGATTTTCAAAAAATTCTGGCGATCAACACTTAAAAAAATAAAAAACGGCAACTTCCGGCAAATTATAAAGTTTTTCATAAAATGCCTGCTTCGCAAGAACAGTGTCATTTAACTTTATAGATAAGAATGTCATTAAATTCTTTTACCGGCTCCAAAAATTTTTCTTTTTTTAGTTTTGTTTCAATTTTTTTATTTTCTTCAATCTTTCTGTCAAGTAATATGTAATCAATTTCGTATTTTTTTAGGGCTTTTTCCAAACCAAGTTCTTTGGCTTTTTTGTATTTGGCAAAAACTCTTTCTGCATATTCTTGGGGTAATATTTCCGCCTTTTTCCCTTCTATGCCCGTTAAAAATCGGACAATTTTCCTTCTTACTTCTTTGTTTTGATATTTGTCAATAAAATCATTTTGCCAGATAGTCTTCTCGTTCTCCGTAATATATTTCTCATCAATATTGTCGTTAAATATATTCTGCCTTACCCACCTTTCTTCAATTTCATCATTAGATATCAAAAATGGACTGGCCGGACCATAAATATTGTTGTGAGTATACACGGGATAAAGATACATACTGCTATCGGTAAAATACAAAACAACGGAATCCTTGGTTGTGTTGTCGTTAAACCAATCAAATACTGGCCTCATTTGTTGAAGCTCTGTCATTTTTGATTCCAATTCGCTGGTAAAGACAGCTCTCTTAATTCCATCTGCCTGTTTATAAAAAATGGCAATCAAAAAAAATACTACACCCAAAACCGCAAAAGCGGTATTTATCATATTCTGTTTATTTTTTAATCTATGTATTATGGGAATAATAATTATTGATAAAATAATCCAAACAAGAAAAATTGTCGCTTGAAAATAATGCCCCGAAAATAAAAGATACTTCCCGGTAATTACATTTTGCCAATTTAAAATAACTCCAGCCCCCAATAAGGCATAAGAAAAATAAAGCTTTGGAGTATCCATGCTTTTTCTTAAAAGAGTCAAAACAGTCACCATAATTAAGGTCATCCCAACATTATAAAAAGCGGCCGGCCAGTGAGTATTTATCATCCCCATGCGAGAGATTGTTTCGGAATATACGGGATTTTTATATATCTTCATCAAATTCACAAGATACGGTAATGAAAAAATAAAGGCAATTGGAAAAAATATTGCTAGGTTTTTAGTTGGAAACCAAAAATCTTTGTCTATTGCCAGCCTTGCCAATAAAGTCAAAAAATAAACCACAATGACAGTTGTCCAAAAATATGGGTACACATAAACTAAGATACCGAAAAATACAGCCAAAATAAAATTGTAAATAATTATTTTTTTTATATTTTTACTTTCTTTTAGAAAATATATTTTGCCTACCATCCATAATCCTGCCATTAAAAAAATAAAACTGAATTGAGGATTTATCGCCCTGCCGAAATAACGGATAAAAAGAATGCAAAAAATAAAAGAAGTTATGGGAGAAACTTTTTTAGAGGAAGTTAAACTTAAAATCAATCCGTATAAAATAAGCGTTGTGGCAAAAGGAAAAATAAAATCACTGACAGCAAATAATCCCGGGACAGAAACATGGATGGTGGTTGCCGTTTTAGCAAACAACCATTCTGCCAAAGGCGGAAGCATGTAAGGCCCGTCTTGATGCTCTTTGATGTAGGCATTTCCCAATGTCGGATGTCCATCAATAACATCTTTTGTTCTAGCCATATAATATTCTTCATCATCCGCAAAAATCGGGTAAACGCCCTTAAAATTATCCATGCCGATATTTAATATTGAAGAGACTGTCGGCTGGACAACCAACAGTCCTACAACAATAGCTAAAACCAAAGTCGGCCAATGATTATTGAATGTTTTTTTTAAGTTTTCTTTCATCAAAACTAAATAATTTTGTAAATCTCTACAAATGGTCCGCTCCCTTTCAAACGAAGAAGACCAGTCAAGCTAAACGGATTATTGAGATAATCTTCCAAGTCTGATTTGATTGCTCTTGCGTCTTGTGTTGGATAAAAAAATTGAATTAATTCTAATTTATGATACTTTTGCAATTTATTCAACATATTGTTTTTATCAACCAATTTCCCGAAAGTTATGACCAAATAATCGGTTTCTTTTCCTGCTAATTCTTCGTATCTGCCATATTTTTTATCATACATCAGATTGACGCCTTTTGATTGGAAAAAATTTTTGTGCTCTATGATATAATTCATTTTCTTCAAATCTGTCATTTTATTAAAATCCCTATTCCAAACCGCCGCTTTATACGACAATGGTACATATAAAACATTATCAAAGGAATAAACAGTCTTATCTTTGGTAATGTTTTTCTCAATCCATTCACCCGCTTCAACATATGTATTGTGCCGCAAAATCATCAGCCAGCGAGCGCTAAAAAATATGCTAGGAATCAGCATCAGCGCCAAGACGGAATAAACTGCAATTTTTTTAATTTTTTTACTCAATAAATACTCGGCAAAATACCCTGCCGCTAGAGGCGTTGATAAAGTTATAAAAATCAAAAACCATCTGGTCATTCTTGGCCCTACGATAATAGTAATCATCAAAAAGTAATTAAACGCCAAACCGGCCAGAACATAACGGGTTAATTTATTTTTGATTAATTTCTTGAGTCCAAAAATAATAAGGACGGCAAAAAGACTGACAAATATCGGCTCCAACATAAAAGAATCTCGGAAAACATAATAAAATCTTTCAAGCGCACCAGTCGGAAGGATACCGCTATAATTATTTTTCCCGTAATAATTCACGGTTACATCTCGGAACATCCACAATACCCCTTTATAATTCAACAAATAAAAAAACAAAGCTACGCCGGAGTACAGACTTAACCCTTTTAAAAATAACTTTAAATTTAGAATTTGCCGGTTGAAAATATATCCGCAAAAAGGAAAAATCGCCGCCGAAATTCCAATATAATGCGTTGAGAAAGATAAAGCGGCGGCAAGAGCGGACAAATAGAAAAATTTTTGTTTTTTGCTCTGTTCAAATTTCAGAATAAAAAACAAAGACAGGGTGAAGAAAAAAACCATTGCGCTATGGTGCTTGCCCCAATGGGACAAGAAGACCGGTATTAGGCTGAAGGTGTAGGCCAAAGCGGCATAATAAGCGCTTAATTTGTGGTTAAAAATATATCGGTAAATTTTATAAATAAGCAAAACGGTGGCTGTGCCAAAAAAAACCGCATACCAGCGGCTCACTATGTAAATTTCCCCTATTCCATACTCAATAACATGGTTCTTAAACGCAGAAGCGCTGTCTAATCCATTGATAAGAGCGATATAAATCATTCTTAAAAGAGTTATGGGAAAGTAAAGAAATGGCAAAAGTAATGGATAAGAGGATGTAAAATTATCGCTAAACAATTTTTTCTCTTCCAGCAGATTCATTAAATATGACATATCGTAAGTTTCGTCCCAAATAAAATTTGTCCGGGGATAATCAAAATAAATGCCATAAAACCGAAACCCAAAAGAACACAAAAGCAACACAATCAAAGCGAAATGCGCTTTCATGCCATTCGTTATTTTCTTCCAAAATCCATCAATATTGAATAATTTAATCATGCTTTTTAGCATATATGAACAAAGACCCGGCGATATCTCTAACTAAAGGAACGCCTTCCAGAACTTTACCCAAAGCGTCCACAAACTTTGCTGAAAAATCAGGCATCATTGGATGTAAAAAATCAAATGGTTCAACCGAGATTTCAGTAAATCCGCTTTTTTTCAATAGACTTTTCATCTGCCACTTAAAAAATGCAGTTTCATCAGGCGAATCACCCAGCATTTTTTTAATAAAGGGAATGTTTTTTTGAATAGCGATCTGCGGATTCAACATATTCGGCTCAGAAAAAGCGATACATCCGCCCGGCTTAAGAACTCTCAAAATATTTTTTAAGGTAAATTTGATATCAAGATGATGCAAAATAGAAAGACCACATACGACATCAAAGCTTTGTTTAGGAAGACCCGCCAACATCTGCGCATCCGCCAATTGCAATGAAACATTGGGCGCGTTATTTATTTTTTTTCTGACGACATCAAGAAATTCGGGAAAAATATCCGTAGCCACCACTTCTGCACTCGTATCGGCTAAGATTTCTGTTAGTGTTCCTGTCCCGCACCCAATTTCCAACACGCGCTTTGAAGAATTTATATTACACCAATCTATAATCATATCTGCCCGTCTTTTAAGCCGTCTTTCGCCGGCCAATCCGGATCGTCCCCATACTTTTTCCGAGTTTTCCAATATTACTTTATTGTGCGCCAACTCTCTTTGCTCTTTCTTTGATGTAATCATAAACGGTGTGATTTTTAAATAAATTTTATTTTGTTCATCGCAAAAACGACCATTCTTAAAAGAAGCCACCCATGTTTAAAGCGAGAAATATTTGTCTTGCCGTATTCTCTGGCCTTGTAACGAACAGGGATCTCCACTATCTTCAAATTCAATTTAGCCGCTCCGAAAAGCAGGTCAAAGTCGCCGAAAGGATCAAAGTCGCCGAAATACTTTCTGTTAGCTTTTATGTCTTGATAATCTTTTTTCCATAAAACTTTCGTTCCGCACAGCGTGTCTTTGATCGGCTGGCCCAGTATCCAGCTGAACATGTAGCTGAAAAATTTATTGCCGATGTAATTTAAAATTCGCATTGACTCTTTCTCCAGCGGATAAACCAATCTGGAACCGTTAATAAACTCCCCCCTCCTGTCCGCAATGGCGTTA
>Ga0209541_10015775_pt1 | contig 11245 bp, 7 predicted proteins | sample RifCSPlowO2_01_FD_184027 | JGI IMG/M metagenome (GOLD analysis project Ga0209541, IMG submission 184027) | Groundwater microbial communities from Rifle, Colorado - Rifle CSP2_plank lowO2_0.1 (SPAdes) (version 2) | ecosystem: Environmental > Aquatic > Deep subsurface > Groundwater | place: Rifle...
CAAATCAAGAAGTGACGCAACGTCTTTTGCTTTCGCGTTACCCATATTAAGAATAAAATTTGCATGTTTATCGGAAACAACCGCGTCCCCTATACGCTTTCCTTTAAGCCCTGCCTTATCAATTAAGTATCCGGCCGAAGTAATTCGGTCTGGAGTCGGAATATTAATCGCATCCAGCATGGAAATATTGCGAAATGTGCATCCTGCCGATATTCCTTTCGGCTGAGTTTCATTTCTGTAATTTAGAACCTCTGTTCCGCGTGTCCATAGATTTTTTTTATCCACAGGTTTTAATTTAAAGATAACGGATAAAATAATTTCGTTCGTTTCCTGCAAAATGCTTTTATCATATGAAAAATTAAAATAACTGTTATCAACTTCTTTTATGCTTCCGTCTTCTGTTAAAAGTTTCACTTTATAAACAACTTCCCCGACATAAGATTTCTTTTTTGGAAAATTTGAATTCATATATATTGCGCCGCCAACCGTTCCGGGAAGTCCCAATTGATATTCCAGCCCACCCAAACCTTCGTCTATCGTATATCTGACAAGCTGATTCATTATTACACCTGATTGCGCAAAAACTAAAGCGCTGTCAACATCGATTTTTCTGTTTTTAACCTTTCCAACCATGCTCATCACCTCAAAACGCCTGCAATTATTTTTAATAACCAAACCTTTTATTCCGTTGTCGGAAACAATAATATTTGAGCCTCCTCCCAACATAAAAAAGGGGATTTTAAGTTTACGGGCAGTATTTACCGCCAACGCCAAATCATCGATCTTTTCTACTTCTAAATAAAATTCGGCAGGCCCGCCAATTTTAAATGTTGTATGTTTGGACATTGGTTCGTCTATTTTCACCCTGTTTCCAAATACTTTTTGTAATTCCTGCAAATTTTTATTCATAATTTTCAATTCTCAACTTTCAATTCTCAATTCGTCATGTATCTTATAGATGTCTCCCGCACCCATTGTTATAACAACAAAGTCGCGGCCGAATCTTTTTTGTTTGATATATTCTATCACATCGGAAAGCTTAGGCAAAAACCTTACATCTTTATGAAATCTGCTAATTCCGTCTACAAGCAGTTTTGATGAAACACTCGAATCGGGCTCTTCCCGAAGCGAAGGGTAAATATCCACTATTGCGACAATGTCTGCATCGTTAAATGAGTGCATAAATTCCTCGAACAATATTTTTGTTCTAGAATATGTATGTGGTTGAAAAATACAAACTATTTTTAATTTTGGAAAGCTTTGGCGGAAAGCAGATAGCGTTTTTTTAATTTCTGTCGGATGATGAGCATAATCGTCAAAAAGCAAAGCGCCCGTTGATAATTTTCCAATATATTCAAACCTTCTTTTTGTCCCGGTAAACAGCTTAATCGCCGTTTTTATTTTCTCAATTGACAAGCCACATTCAAGAGATGCAATAATAGCTCCCAATGCATTTAATGCATTATGCTCTCCCGAAACATTTATCATAAATTCACCAAAAGAAGTACTGCCGGCATCAACCCAAAAAAATGTATGATCTCCTGATATCCTTACATTTTTAATAATAAAATTGTTCGATTGAGAAAAACCATAGGTAATAACTTTACCTTTATATTCGCTAATTAATTTCTGATTTTGAATATCATCTCCACAAAGTATTAGTGATCCGTCGCTAGGCATTTGATCCGCAAATTTTAAAAAAGCCGCTCTTACATGATCTACGGAATCAAACAAATCAGGATGGTCAAGTTCTATATTTGTCAAAACCGCTATCCTTGGATGCTGCCATAAAAGCTTAGGAGTTTTATCAAAGTTTGGTTCTGTTGCATATTCGTCTGCTTCGGCAACAAAAAATTTTCCATGTCCCAGATGACCCGATGAACCGAGTGATGGAACACTTCCTGTTCCGATAATAAAAGAAGGATCCAATCCAGATTCTTTAAGAATTGTCGCAATCATGGCAGTTGTTGTTGTTTTTCCGTGAGTTCCGGTAACGGAGATTCCTTCGAATTTCTTTTTTAGAATACCACCGTTCATAAATTCGCCAACCGCTTCTCCCTGGGTTACAACTTTTATATTTTGAGCTTTTGCCTCTTTCACCTCTATATTTTCAAATCCACCGTGCGCACCTGTTGTAATCACAAGATCGGCATTTTCTATATGATCTTTTGAAAAACCAACATATGGCGCAATTCCCGCATTTTTTAAAGAAATATCCGTTATAAACTCGTCCGCAATATCGGAACCCGTCACCTTAAACCCCGCTTCTTTGGCAATAATCGCAAGAGGCGCCATCCCAACACCTTTTATGCCAACAAAGTGTATGTATTTAATCTTTTTCATAGTGATAAAGTAAGCGCGGGGAGCTAATGAAATTTTTGCAGCAAGGCTGTTTGAGCCGCAGCGAGTTCCGCAGCAAAAAAATTTTATTAGCGACCTCAGCGCAAACCATTTATTTTTAGCGCATTCTTAACTGATTCATGTTCGCTCCAGGCAATTTCTCCTTTTCCATAATTCATCGATTTTTCATGCGCCTTACCCGTTAATAGCACCAAATCTCCCTTTTTAGCCATTTTGATTGCCACATTTATCGCTTCCTGCCTATCCAGTATTTCAATCAAATATTTTCTCTCATTGTCATCCTGAACTTGCCCGCCCTGAGCGAGGCCGAAGGGTTTCAGGATCTTTTGAGATGCTGAATTAAATTCAGCATAACGAAATATACGAATATCTTTTTTAATTCCGGATATGATTTGTTTATTTATTTCATCAATTGATTCGGATCTCGGATCTTCCGCGGTCAGAATAACAACGTCCGCATACTCTGATGAGATCTTTCCCATCTGGGGTCTTTTTTTGCTATCTCTTTCTCCGGCAGAACCAAAAACATGAATAATTTTGCCTTTTACAGAAGATTTTATCGAAGGGAATAATTGTTCAAAAGCATTTGGAGTATGGGCAAAATCTATCATTACATCAAAATCCTTGTGATATACCGTTTGCAGCCTTCCCAAAGGCGGTATAAAACTTTTTGCTCCCTTTCTAATATCTTCATCTTCTACGCCTAATAATTTACAGGTAGAAATAGCAGCCAAAAGGTTATACTTATTAAACTCTGCTAAATTAAGTCCTAACGGTAGATCCTCAATGCTAAAATCCGCTTTATTCTTCAACCCATACGTTAATAACTTTGAACTTTGAACTTTGAACTTTGAACTTAGCAACGCGTATGATCTGTCGTCTCTATTTATAATCGCTATTTTTGCTCTTTTAAGCAATTTTGACTTAGCTTCTAAATAACTTTCGTAAGTTTTGTGATAATCCAGATGTTCATTTGTTATATTTGTCAAAACTCCGATTTTATAATTTATCCCCCAGTCTCGATATTGATGCAATGCATGAGAAGTCAATTCCAAAACCATATAGCGATTACTTTTAAAAGCGACAGGCGACTTTTCACTTGCAAATGAACTGAATGCCGATCCAGTCTTAACATCGGAATTATTATTAAATTTTAGTGATTGGCGTTCATTTAGCGAGGATGAATTTAAGTCATGATTATCATTTAGCGGTTGCCGAGCGTCATTTGCAACGTGCGAAAGGCGACTAGAGCTTTTACCAATTATTGCCTGCTTCAGAAATTTCTGAATTGCCCATGAAGAAGGAGTTGTTACATGAAACCCTACGTCGTAATCTTTTCCGTTAATTACGGCTCCTGTTGTAGAAATCATTGAAACATCAAGTCCTGCGGTTTTTAAAATATGAAAAATCGCATTAACCGTGGTTGTTTTTCCATCCGTCCCTGTCACACCAATAATAATAAGCTTTCTCGAGGGAAAACCATACCAAACATTTGCCAAAACAGCAACAAAAAGATGATAAATATTCTTCAGATCCTGCCACATATGGTATATTATACATTTTTTAAACCTATTTCTCTATTCTTTTTTCTGCTATTTCCACCTTCTTATTTTGTCATTCCCGCGCGCCGCTTCAGGGAGATTAGTCCCCTTGGGGGGAAAGCGGGAATCCAATTAAAACACCAGCACTTCATATTAATTAGATCCCTATCTGTTGTTTCATTTCAGAAAGGTGTAAATTTTTACACCTTTCTGAAATAATTATTTGCGAAGAAGTTTCTAAAAAGAATTAAAACAATCCTTACCCAAAACCCACTGGCTAATTATCAAAGACTTCAAATCCACCTTAAAACGTGAACTCGGAAGATTCGTATGCAAAATTTCCACCTAAAATCATACCTATCAATTTAGGTGTTCCCATTAAATTATCGCATTCACTAATCTTAGCCCAACCTTAAAACTTTAGAATGTGGATCTTCAACAACTATTTCCCTTATTTGACCTTTTTCAAGACCCAATTCCTTTGCAATAATTCCTGGATGACCAATTATACGTTTTACTTTCCCGTCTTCTGTTGCAACCTCTGCAGAATGCAATTTAACACATCCTCCCCCTATTGCAGTAACTAAAGGCAAAACTGATCCTCGATTAGATACGCCAACTATTAGGCTTGTATTTAATCCAAGTACAACACGATATTTCCCTTGTTCATTTTCTTTTCTTGCAAATGGCTGGGCTTCTGTAATAGTAACAGTTTTATCTCCTACTTTAAATTTAGCATTAAGTAGCTGATCTGCTACGCTTTCACAGTCTGCATTAAGATTTAATTCTGGTTTAGGTACATTTCTTCTTTCTGCGCTCATTTATATCACCTCCGTTCGTATAAGTTTTATCTTATAGCATAATTCTATAACCTTGTCAAACGAATTTCCTGCTTTCCATCTCTAATTGTTGTTTCTCTTTTGTAACCATAAGATGCAAGTGCTTCATCAGGTAAATCCAGAAGGTATCTTAAAAGTGAATCTTCCAGCAATTCGTTTAATCCCCCTTTTTCTACCCAGTGACTTGAAGATTTTGTCTTATCAGGGACACAAATGCTAAATTTTTCAATAAAAGGTGTCTTTTGCAAACGTCTTCTTACAAGACCCTGTAAGCGCCTCTCCTCTTTCTTTTTGCTTGCATCTTGATCTTTTTCAAAAATGAATGTGAATTTTCTAGAATCTATATTTTCTAATCCCAAACGTTCCTTCTTCACAACAAAAATCCAGGTGTTAAATACAACATTTTCATTTGTTTTGCCCCTAACTAATCCCGATAAATTAAGATCGTCTGTAAAACCAAGTATTTTTAATCCTTCTTTAAATTCATAAAATTCCCACGCGCCTAATTCGCTTTCTGGTATTGTAAAAATTAAATAGCCGTTAGGAGCAAGGGAACGATGCATTTCTTTTAGAGCTTTCAAACGATCCTCGTGAGGCGATATGCAATCCAAAGCTAAAGAACATACTCCGATATCAATACTTTCATCTTTAAACACATCTTTTGGCATATCCGTAATACTTCCTTGATGAACATAATTATCAGGAATATATACGCCTTCTTCTTGAATTTTTTGTTTTCCCGCAGATAACATTTCCGAACTTAAATCTAAACTATAAACCGGACGTCTTAATTTTCTTGAAAGTATAAGTGGCCCAGATCCCCAATCGGCTATTCTAAGTCCCGATAACCCCGCTCTTCTTTCAAGTCCTCTTATAACTTGTTTAACTACTTCTGTTGTATATTTTGCGTATCCTTCTGCATAAACACCATCATACCATTGCGCTAAATATTCTCCGTATGTTTGAGACGGAGTAAACTTCTTAGCCAAAAGTCCAACATTATCTTCCACTTTTTGTCTCATCATGACATTAAATATATTTGTTACGTTTTCACGAGGAGATCTAATCATTTTGGTTAAATATCCTTCATCTCTTTCTTCCATGCTGTCTTCAAAAATTTTAATCTCTTCCGGCGTAAACTCTCCACCGTCTAACAGAATACCTGCTAATATTTCTTTTTCCATTAGGATAAAATATAAATCACGATCCAAAGTATTTTTAGCCTCAAGAAAAAGCATCTTCACTGGAGACTTTTGTGTATCGCTAAGTATTCGTGCTCTACCTTGCAAAAACTCTGGAAGAGACAGCGGCAATCCTTCAAAAATCATCGTCACTCCAGAAACTCTGGGATCGCTAATAGATAAATCTATGCCTAAAGAGGATGCGCGATTGCAAAGAAGAATTCGTTTTTGTTGATTATTTTGCCATTCTTTCCTTATCTTTTCCCGTTTACTCGTCTTATCTCCATTAGATAATACTAATGTTGATTCTGTATCGTCCCGACCATCAATTTTTAAAACAGCATCCGCTCCAAATTCTTCTTGAAGAAATTTCAATAAACTTTTTACATGTTCTTTTTCGGAAATTTCAGACTCTAAATCACGGGTAACCCCATTCGCAAAATAACTTGTATAAACAATTACTTTCTCTCCGTTTTTAAGAGCTTTTTCCGCAAGCGTTTTTATTTCGCTAAATTTAGCTGGAACAGTTTCTCCTTTCCATGCTTCTTGTATAAGTGGAGTTTGGGATTTTTTAACTAACTCACAAATCCCACCCCCCAAATTAAAATGCGAAGAAATATAAAGGTCAGTAAAGCCGTTTGTTACTAAAAAATCTGTATCAAAAATAGTTTCGGGATTTCTAAGATGCTGTCTATACCATTTATTAAAAGCTCCACTTAATTTTATTAGTGCGTCGCTTTCCTTAAAGGGAACTTTTATTCCATGAACAAGTCTTGGCTGCAAAACCACTGCTCTAAGTTTTGAAAGTTTTGCTAATCTATTGGTAGATTCATCTTCGAGAATAAAATCGTATAATACTCTTTGCGTCGGAGTTAATGTTACCGGTTGGGTATCTGCTGTGTAAGGTGGTAATTTTAGAACTTCTTTAGCGGTTCTTCGAATAACTCTCGAAAGTAGCTCATTGCGTCCAGTTCTTGGATTCGGTTTTCCTCTGGAATGTTCCCAAAAACTTGCGGGAGCGGGATACGCTTTTGGGTCAAGTAGATGTGCTATAAATTCCATATCACGTACCTTATCTACTGGTGTACCGGATAGAAGTATTCTGTGCTTAAGAGACGGCATATCTACAAGTTTCAAAATTGCATCTGAACGATCTGTTTTATTTCTAAAATTCTTGGCATACTGTACTTCATCAAGAGTAAGACAATCAAAGCCTAACAACCTCAAACAATTTACTAATTTATATCTATCCTGTTCTTTGTTGCTATCCTTTGAGTTTCTGCCAAGCAACAAATCGTAGCTGACAATAACAAATTTTGTGTCGGGATTTGCTGCTTCCTCAAGTAAACGATCTTTTCTTGAACTTTCAATAATCACACTTTTGGGAGGATTTATATAATACTCATTAATTTTTTCCTGCCAATGTCTTTTAACGCCTGCTGGAACAACAATAAGTGCTTTTTTAGCGCCTAAATGTTCTATGCGAGCTAAATCAATAAGTGTTTTTCCTGTTCTCATTTCATCAAATACAGCAATACTTGTTGTGTCTCCATTTGCTCCTTTTAAAATCGCCTCTGATTGATATAACCTTGGTTGAAATTCATCTCTAAACGCAGCAACTCTTAGATTAATTACTTCTTCAAAATGTCTTAATGCTTTCTCGTAAATTTCTCTTTGCAAAGGACTTATTTCTCTTTCCATCGCTTCTTCCAGTTCCCCTAAAACTCTTTGCGGAGTTTTACTAAAATCAATAAATCTGGTTGTAATTTCTGCATCCGTTACAATATCAATATAAATTAATTTTCTAGTAGGATCTTTTGCAATACTTGGTGGTTCAATCATAGTTGGAGGTTTAACAACATATGTTCTTTGCCGGCCCTCTCCTAAATTTATTGAGGCAGTCATCCTATAAATACTGGAATAAGAACTAAAACGATCACGATATAACTCAACTAAAAGTTCTGCAAAATGTTTTGGAGATTGGCTATATCTTTCAAAAAGATATGCCCATTCGGGATTCTGCTCAATAAGTTCCCTAAATCTAGGTGCTGCTTCCTCATAGGAAAGATGTCCTGTTTTAACATGACGTTGTATTGCTTCTAATTCTTCGGGATCACCATTAATTAATGTTAAAATCCGATTTTTCCTTTGAGCAGTTTCAACTCTTTCTTGATTACCATTGCTAAATTCAACTATATTTGGTCTTCGTCTTTCTCTTTCTATCATGTAACAGCTCCTCTCTGTCTCAAATAATCAACCGCAAAATCAACTATAGAAATTTCAGAATCCGGATTTTCCCTAATAAATTCCCAGAATTTTCTATTTATTTCATACTTCTGCTCATTTGTTAACGACTCAAGTAAATTTTTGATCTCAATTTCATCCAAGATAACTCTATATTTTTCTCCATTTTTTTCGGGAGTTGGATATTCTTCTGGCTTAGATGGCAATTTTAATCCAAATTGTTCTTTGAGCCCTGTTATCCCGCCTGGATAATGTCTCCTGATAGCATTTACTAAATCATATTTACCTTGTCTAATTAGTAATTCAAAACTTATTGATCCTTGTGTTTCAATTATTAAAGCAGAATCCTTCTCAATTTGTTCTTTTGTCCAATGATCATTTGATTTCCTAAGTAGATTTAAACCAAGTGCTTTTCTTAATCCATATATTCCTCCAGGGTAATTTTTACTAATCGCACCTACTAAATCCATACGTCCCTTTTCTTGTAGTAATGTATAACTAAATTTTCCCTCCTGATTTATAAAGTCTCTAGTTTCTCTCTCTATTTGTTCTGGTGTCCAGTATCGTTTTGGTCTCTGACTTGACTCTAAACTTAATTTACTCCGAAGAGCAAAAATCCCACCAGGATAATACTTAGCTATAGCCATCCATAAAGAAGATTTATCAGCTTCCTTTATCCCTTGCTGTGTAAGATTATCGCCTGACTCCAAAAAACTTATTGCCTCTTGTTCAATTATATTAGGATCTTTCCAGTACCCTCTTGGTTTCTGCAGAATAGGTAAACCTAAGCTTTCCTGAAGACTAGTTAAACCACCAGGATAGTATTTCTGAACACCAGCTGTAAAACTAGAATATCCTTTAGATCTTAAACCATTGTCGGTAAGTTCGACACCATTAGATAAAATTCTTCTAGCTTCTTTCTCTATTATTGCAATTAAACTGTCTGGTGTTTTTTCTACAAGTACTCTCCAAAGAATTTTCCCTGTACGAGTTTTGGGTAGTGAATCCTCTTCAGTTGTAATTAAACCGTTTTTAGTTTTCGAAGCAGAATATAAGACTTTCACTTTTTTTAGTAGAGCTTTCATTCCGCCGGGATACTTACTTAATCCATACATTAAATCAGTATTGCCAATTTCTTGCAACAATGGATGTGTTAAATAACCAAATTTTTGGTAAACAATAAGAGCATTTGATGCTATGCTTTCAGAAGTCCAATATCCCGAAGGCTTTCTTGGGAAATCCTGATCAGAGAATTCAATTCCCCATGGCCCAAATGATTTCCTTAAAATTACTTTATATGATCCTTCAAAGAATGGGAATCTTTTCCTTGAATTCAGATTTGGGAAATACCTGTTAAAAATTTTCTGTCTATAAAATATTTTACTAATATAATTTCTCGCTTCTTCTCTTCTATCTTTCTCTATCTTACCATCCTCTAATCTTGGAAACATTTCATCAAATTCTGGAAATTTTTCTAAAAATAATCCTTGAACATTTCTTATGCCTAATTGTTCGTTTTCTTCTGGAGAATTACCCTGTAATTTCCAAACAACTCTTCCACCTTCATCGCGAAGCACGGAGGGCACACTTGGTTGGCCCATAATGAAGTTGCCATTTGTGTCCATTCCTATTTCCGATAGATTGACTGGCCTTGGAGTAGGTTCACCCATAATAGCAGAAATTATATCATAAAGAACCTATAGTTTCAACTTTTCTACCATGGCATGGGTTTTTGTTTTAGCCTTTCAGGGGGAAGAATTGCCGCTTCCGCGTAGCAATAAGAGCATCCGTGACCACAAGGGAAGTAACTGCCTATATCTTTTGACTCTGTGCAATAACAAGCAGGCCTATATTTTGACTGACCTTTATCTCTTTCTAAGGAAGCTTGGAGTTTTTGTGGATGAAGTTCTGCTAAAAGCTTCCCATCTATACATTTTGCTGGGACTATGCCTTCTATATTTTCTAGTATTGGCTGCGCGCAGGAATACAAGGTTATTCCAAAAGAAGATGCCGTTTCTTTCATTTGATTTACAACTGAAATTTGGTCATCAATTGTCGGTTCAACAATATGAATTCCGGACTCCCTTAATTTTCGTCTTCTGATTTTGGGATAGACTTTGCAAAAGGAAAAATAACAGTTATCGGCGCCTAGCCTTGCCATTTCCTTCGCCAAAGGTTCAAAAAATACTGAACTTGACCAGTTACTTCCATCTTCTTTTTTTAAAGTAACAATAGGATCAAATCTCCATCGAAGCCGCCTTGTATCTCCTAAAAACTCCAAAAGATCAGGTAATTTCTCTAAAATAGCTTCGGGTTTGGGAACTGTTGGTTCAATTCTTGTTCCACCAAGTCCTGTAATTGTCAAATGAACTGATACATTGTGTTTTTCTAATTCCTTTCTTAATTCTTGATGTGCATAGATATTTGTTGGATCTTTTGTCCATAGAACGACCGAATGAATATCTCCTTTAAATGTTTTTAAGGCATTTACCAGCCAGTCAGGTCTAAGAGCAACTAATTCTGTCCTTCTTGACGCAGAAATCACTACTGGTTGCGAAAATTCTCCAATTCCCAAGGATAACTGGTTTCCGAAATTTTGATTTATTTCTTGTGACATATTTTGTTTTGGATAAAATTTATTTAAAACAAGCTGTATTTTACATGATTTCTTCTCTCCATTAAAGCGGAGTTGATTATTTATTATATTTACCCATTTAACTTTTACCTTCCCGATCCCGTATCGGAATAGCTTCGCGATGTGGTAATAGTTAGGGTCAATTTATCAATTTATTTTATATAGTGCTTTAAAAAATCGAGGAATTGGGGAGAGTAAGTATAATAGATATATAAATTAAGCACTATTAACCCCGGAAATACAATTGCCTTCTCGATAAATCCGCCTGTTTTAATACGTAAAAATTTAAAAGGAGGAAAACCCAAAGTCATATTTATTTACCGACCTTGCCTTAGAGTTTTAAAAATTATTATGAGCATAGAAATAAAGGGAACGGCTAAAAGGGCGCCTATTATACCCATAAATCTTGTGCCAATCATTACGCCCAATATCACAACTACAGGA
>Ga0209541_10015777_pt1 | contig 11243 bp, 12 predicted proteins | sample RifCSPlowO2_01_FD_184027 | JGI IMG/M metagenome (GOLD analysis project Ga0209541, IMG submission 184027) | Groundwater microbial communities from Rifle, Colorado - Rifle CSP2_plank lowO2_0.1 (SPAdes) (version 2) | ecosystem: Environmental > Aquatic > Deep subsurface > Groundwater | place...
CCCCGCCGAAGTTTTTAAGAGAGCGGTTTCAGGTATGCTGCCCAAGAATAAATTAAGAGCCCAGATGATAAAACGATTGAGGATAGAAAAATAATATGCCAAAAATTACAAAAACGATAAAGAAATCCGCTTCCGTCAAACCTGCTGCGACGAACAAATATTATGAAGCGATAGGCAGAAGAAAGACCTCCATCGCCAGAGTCAGGTTGTTCGCCAAAGGAGACAATCTTTTTTTGGTGAATGGCAAACCGCTAAATGTTTATTTCTCTACCCCCGCCCTTCGGGAGATTGTTCAATCGCCTTTGATCGTTATGGAATCTTCTGATAAGTTTGGAGCGCAGGTTCGGGTCAAAGGAGGAGGAATTCATTCTCAAGCCGAAGCTGTCAGGCACGGATTATCTCGGGCCCTGGTTTTATTTGAAGCCGATTTTAGAAAAAAACTGAAAAAAGCCGGATTTTTAAAAAGGGATTCCAGAGTGAAGGAAAGAAAGAAGTTTGGGTTAAAGCGAGCGCGAAAAGCGCCTCAATGGGCCAAAAGGTAAATACTCAATGAATTTTCAATTCATTTCGATCTTCGATAAATTTTCAATTTATCTTGATGTTAAAGGAACTTATTGATAAATTTTATTTGGACAGACAGAAGGATAAAGAACAGCAACATTTCTATATTACGGACGCTGGCAGATGCCCCCGCGCCGTTTTTTTTAAGTTTAAAAACGCCCCGCGGGAAGAAATGGACGCTAACATTTTAAGAATATTCGAACACGGCGACCATATTCACCAGATGATTATGAAGCCGTTGCTTTCGATCAGAGATATTCATGTGGTGGCTTCGGAAGTGAATATTCCGCCCCAGGAATTGATTTCCGGCCGGGCCGATGCCATACTGTCTGACGGAAAAGAACTGTACGTTCTGGACATTAAAAGCATGAATAGCATGGTCTTCCGCAATTTAGAAGAATCAAAACCGGAAAACATAGACCAAATACAGCTTTATCTGCATTATTTCAAAATTAAAAAAGGAATTTTATTATACGTCAGCAAAGATAATCAAGATCTTAAAGAATTCGTAGTGAGCTACGATAAAAAGAAAGCGGAAGCCCTTTTGCAGGGGTTGGCCAATTTGAAAGAAAAAATAAAATCCGATATTATTCCGCCGCGAATTCCAGCGTATCCCGACGACTGGCAGTGCCGATATTGCGCTTTCAAAGAAATTTGCGTTTTAGCCAATGGGGGAGAGCTAAGCTGGAAGAGTTTTCAAAAAAAGATCGAGAAATCTTAGCCGTAATTATTTAAAGAAGCTTTCCGATTGATAGAGATTTCCCTCGCTTAAAACTGCCAGAGCGTTGGCGTTTTCCCGCCAAAAAATCAAAGAGTTTTTATATTCAACCAAGTCAACAACGTTGATTTTATCTCGATCGTCGATCTCGGCGATTTTTATTTTATCGCCGGAGTTGAAAACCAGATAATCGGGGTTAAGCCAGAAAACATCGCCGATTTTTTCGGAAAGCCTGGTCAGGAACGTTTTCTCTCCGGATTTTTTCAGCGGTTGCTCGTCGGTATTTTTCAAAAAGAAAATCCAAATTTCCGAATCGGAAAATATCGCCAATTTTTTCTTGTCTGGAGAGAGTTTAACGTCGTTTGTTTTTTCCAAAAATTTTTCCCAAGAATCGTTTTCCTTATTGAATAAATAAAGACTTCCGCTTTCTTGCAAAAAGACAAAGTTGTCAAAAGTTCTCAAACGATACTCCGTTTCCGCCCGAACGGGAAAAGGAGTTTTGTTTATTTTCGCTTCCGAAGAGGTGCCGTTTCTCAAGACAAAGCCCAGGTTATCCAAATAATAATTGTTATTATCGTGACTCTCTGCAGCTAAAATGCCTTGAAGGGGTCTGGGCAGATTCGTTTCTTTTAAGACGGGAGAGGGCTTCTCCAGTTCCAAAAAGAATCTTTTTTCCTGTTCTTTGGCGCCGGCGTTGAGATAGATTTTTTTAGAATCGTTGTCCCATTCTATGCCCAAAAGCTCCGCTCCTTTTGAAGAAACGTCCCGTTCTTTTATCAAATGGCTTTTGAGGTTTTTTTCTAAATCGTACAACTTCAGCGACCAGCCGTTTCCTTGAGAGGCTTCTTTAATGGCTATTTTTTTTCCGTCCGGTGAAAACCATGCTTTTTGGACATTGTTTATTAAGAGGTTAAAACGAACTTGAGAAGGCGCCAGAAAAACAGATTTAATTTCCGTTACTTCTTTCTCTTTGACTTCCAAATTTTTTTTCCAGGAAAGATAACCTTCTTTTTTAACCTCTATATTATAGTTTTGAGGCAGCAAGTTTTTGATCAGGGCCGATCCGAAAAAAAGATCGGTTTTTTTTTCTAATCCGTCGTTAAGGTAAACTTCAACCTGCCTTGGCTCCGCTTTCAAAAAAAATCCGCCCGTCTGGGTAATTTTTTTCTTTGCCAGATCAAGGCGGTATCCTTGAGAATAAAAAACGGCGCCAGGAGCTGCCAATAAAAACAAAACCAGGCAGGTGAAAAATAAAAATGTCCGGTTCTTCTTGGTCATTTCAAATACATTATAGCGCTTGACATCGCAAAATCAATCGCCTAAGATGAAGCCACTTCTTTAAGCTTCTTTAGCATTTAAATAAGGAACGAATAAAAACAGGAGGTCTAATATGGCAGTAACCACAGAAATGACGGATGAGCAACTCGAGGATATTTTTAAGAACGAAAACTATCTGGATTGGTGTAAGACTATTGAAGCGAGGACATTCAATTTAGGGGTTCCGGAAGACGATAGAATCATTGTGCTGGTCGATTTGTGTCAGGTTTTACGGGGGAATTTTGAGCTGTTGATGCGAGAGAGGTTAACTTTTCTGGCTACTCAATATTCGTCCAAGTCGCCGGTGGGGCAGCTGGCTAGATATGGTTTAGCTATAGTGTTTTACAGTCAAGGAAACGTTCAGATGGGTAATAAAGCCATCAATGCTCTGCCGTATACTCTTTTTTGCGACAGCATAAGGAGTCGGGCATTCCTTTTTATGGTGCGAAAGGGGCTATGTCTGTCCGTCGCTGAGACAATAAAAGTATTATTAAGAGCATTGGAAGGCGTGCCCTATTCGGTCATTAACGCTAATATTTTTAAAGATTGCGTTGAGGCTGTTTATTTGGCACGAGAACAAAAAGACACGCAACCTTATTTGTTTGCCCTTCCCGGCCTTATTTTAACAGCCAGCGGTATTTACCAGAAAGAAAATGCGTCGAAAAATCGTCTTGCCGAAACGATTCTTTTGTCTTCTCGGGTTTATTACACATTCGGCTGGAAAAAATTTGCCTTAGTAGAAGCTCGAACCGCAAATAAATTATGGGAAGAAGTTTTTGCCAAGGAGCAAGAATGCTATTCCAACCTTGAAGAAGCCAAGGATTGGCTGGCAAGGCTTCGCAAGGAAGGAATAAGACTTTTAGATTAATAGCGCTTAGGACATAAATTTGTCCCGAGCGCGTTTTATTTACCGAGCATTTTTCTATAATAAACATTATTATAGATATAGTATTATTAATAATCATAGAAACCTGCTATCGCCGATTTTTATGATTGACAGGAATTTTTGTTTTTTGTAAAATTAAACAACATGTCTCCTGTAAAACAAAAAATAATGTTGCTCTTATTAGCTGGTTTGGCTTTGGGATTTACGCATAATCCTTATAGGCAATGGAAAATCGTAAAAGGTGTTTCTAAAGAATGGAATAGGATAAATGAAAAAAAATTAAGAGATGAAATAAGGCAGCTTTATCAGTCAAAATTAATCGGTAAAAAAGAAAATTCGGACGGTTCTTGCACCTTATCGTTGACAGAAAAAGGGAAATTAAAGGCCTTGACTTATCATTTTGAAAAAATGAAAATTGAAAGAAAAGATTGGGACGGCAAATGGCGGTTTGTCAGCTTTGATATCCCGGAAAAAATAAAACGAGCAAGAGAAGCGCTAAGAGAGAAATTGAGGACTTTGGGATTTTGCGAACTTCAGAAAAGCGTTTTCGTTTTTCCATACGACTGTAAAAATGAAATTGACTTTGTTATAGAATTTTTTAATTTACGAAGACACGTTCGTTTTGGCATTTTAGAATATCTTGACAACGAGCTTGATTTAAAGAAAACTTTCAGATTACTCTAATCATAAAAACAAGCTATCGCAGGAATCTATGATTGTTGATTTATTGATTTTTAAATAATAGATAAAATAGATAAATGGCTATTTTTCCGAAGATTGATAAAATCACCAAGGATATCACGCTGATCCACTTTTTTTTGATGTTCGGCTACCAGATGTTTTCACCTTACTTTCCTTTATTTCTTGCCGGTAAAAATTTTTCCTTAGAGCAAATCGGCTACGCCGGTTTCTTAATCTATCTGCCGATAGCTTTTTTTGCGCCCCTGATCGGTTTTTTGAACTACAAAATAAATCCGGCGGTTTTGATCTCCCTGGGAATTATAGGCTATAGCCTTTACGCTTTCGGCATGATTATTTTTCCCAACCTTTGGTTTTTTTATTTTCTTCAGATTTTACTGGGCGTTTCGGCCAGCTTGTTTTTTGTTTCTTCGAGGACGGTTTTAATGAGCTCTCCGCTGGAAAGTCCCGATCGGTCTTTTGCCTGGTTTTATTCGGCGCCGTCTTATGCCAGCGCCATTGCTCCGGCGGTCGGAGCTTTGTTGATTTGGCGGTTTGATTTCTTGGGAGTTCTGATTTTAAGCGTTGCCATCCAAATTTTTACCGCCCTCTTCGCCTTAAATCGCCTCAAGACAAAAGAGATTAATTTAATTGACAATATTAAAATTAAAGAATCGGGTTCAAATTATCTGAAAGTTTTAGCCATCGTTAAAAACAAAAACATTCTGCCTTTTGTTTTCATTTCTTTTTTAATTCTAGTTTTAGCTGGTTTCAATAACACTTTTTTTATTTTGTTTTTGAAATCGCTCGACTGGCCGCAAAACCAGATTTTATTCTTTAACTCGCTTTTGTATCTCGTTTTTTTACCTGTTTCTTTTTGGGTGATAAAGCAAGCGGGGAAGTCAGGTTCGGAAAAGAATATTTCTTTGGGCGGTCAGATCGCCGGAATCTTTTCAATTTTAATGGGTGGATTAGCCGGCGTTTTGAATTTTTATTTGATATTTTTCATTATGCTTGGAAAATATATCGGTTCTTTAATAGCCGGTTCCGGTCGGTCCGGTCTTTTGTCAACCAAGCTGAAAGAGTACCCCAAAGAATCGGCGGCTGTCGATACGATTTTTTCTCCACTAGCTACGGCTATCGGTTCGATAATCGGCGGTTTGATAATCGGTTCTCTTGGTTATCCGTTGATCTTTGTCATGGGGGGCGTTTTGATATCCGGCGCGGGAATTTTCGGAGTTGTCAAATCCAAAAGTTTAAGATAAGCTTGATATATGCGTATCGGTATTGATTTGGGAACTTGCAATTCAGTGGTTTTTCTCCCCAAAAAGGGAGTAGTTTTACAAGAGCCATCGGTCGTGGCGGTTTCTCTTTTGGAAAATAAAATTTTAGCCGTAGGCCAGGAGGCCAAAGAAATGATGGGGCGGACTCCCGACACCATCAGAATTTATCGACCATTAAGAGATGGCGTTATAGCTGATTTCCGGGTGACCCAGGCGATGATCAAATATTTTATTGACAGGGTTTCCGGCCCCCTCCGTTTTTTCAAGCCCGAATTATTGATCGGCGTTTCTTCGGGCATTACCTCCACGGAACGGAGGGCTGTAATTGAGGCGGGTATGAACGCCGGAGCCAAAGCCGTTTATTTGGTTAAAGAGCCGATTCTGGCCGCCATTGGAGCTGGTATTCCCATTGAATCATGCTCGGGCAATATGGTTGTTGATATTGGAGGCGGAACGACAGAGGTCGCCATTATTTCTCTGGGAGGCATAGTCACTTCTCATTCTTTGAGAGTGGCGGGAGACAAAATGGATTTAAGCATCGCCGATTACATTAAGAAAAAACATAATTTGGCTATCGGTGAGCAAACGGCTGAAGATATAAAAATTAGGATTGGCGCCGCTCTGCCGGAAAAAGAAAACCGAACCATTGAAATAAGGGGACGGGATTTGATTTTAGGATTGCCGCGCAACATCAAAGTTTCACAGAATGAAGTTTGCGAATCCATTTCCGATACTTTGTCCGAAATTATTCAAGCCATCAAAATAGTTTTAAGAGAAACTCCTCCCGAACTTTCCGCGGACGTAATGAACAAAGGAATGATTTTGGCCGGCGGGGGCAGTCTGCTGAAAAATCTGGCAGCTCTAATTGCCAGAGCCACGGGCGTACCTTGCGTTTTGGCGGACGAGTCTCTGCTCTGCGTAGCCAAGGGCACGGGAGTGATGCTGGAAAACTTAGATATGTATAAAAAAAGTATTACGGTTAAAATAAGATGATTATTGGTCATCAAAAACAATTTTTGTCTTTGAAGAAAAGCGCTGAGTTGAATAGGTTGGCTCACGCTTATTTATTTTCCGGGCCGGAAAAAGTTGGTAAAAGAACCGTGGCCTTGGAATTATCTTCGTTTTTGCTGAAAGAGGATTTGGCGTCAAAACAGCACCCGGATTTTATTTTGGTCGGGTTGGAACCGGAAAAAACGGAAATTGAGATTTCGCAAATAAGGGACTTGATTTGGAAGCTGGCTTTAAAGCCCTATTCGGCTCCTTTGAAAATAGCCGTTATCGACGGAGCTCATCTGATGAATAAGGATGCCCAGAATTGCTTTTTAAAAACATTGGAAGAGCCGGCTAAAGATACTCTTTTGATTTTGATTAGCGCCTATCCTAAGGGCTTATTGCCGACGATAATTTCCAGGTGCCAGGTGATTAATTTTTATCCTTTGCCTCAAAAAGAGATTGAAAAGGCATTTTCAAAAGAGATTGCGGATATTTCTTTAGGCAGGCCGGGCCGGGCGGTTGATTTTTTAGATTATCAGAAATTGGCCGAGTTTAAAAAAGGCCTCAAAGAAATCGCCGATGTCAGCCGGGCTGATTTCGCCTCGAGATTTCAATACGCCAAAGAAATTTCTCAAAATAATAATTTAAAGGAAATTCTGGAAAATTGGCTGTTCTATTTTCGCAATCTCTTGATAGAGAACTGCCCGAAGCCCGGTTTTGAGCGCTACGCGGCGATTTTAAAAAAAATTCAAGAGGTAAGTTCTTTGATTTCCAGCACCAATGTTAACTCCCGTCTGGCCCTGGAAATTTTGATGCTGGAGATATAGCTTGATTTTTGAATTCGTTGTGATATATTGGCTTATTCCTTAACAAATAAAATCGGAAAAGGGGGAGCAAAAATGACTACTATTGGTATAATAATGCGTTGCCTAATGGAGGAAGAGTGGCCTTCGGAAAGCTTCAAATCTTACGTCCGAACACGGGACGATCCAATCACCGAAGAGTCAGTTCTTTTTACCTGCCCAGCTGGCCATAAGTTTACTCTTAAGCAGGCCTTAGTTAAGGGCATCTTTACGGAAGAAGATGCCAATAAACTTATAAGCCAGGCGAAAAAACTGAAAGAGCAGTGCACTGGAAATCGAGCTTGGCAAGCATCAGATTATATTCCCAGCAAAGAAATAGCGGCGTTAAATATACCTTGCGTACGTTGCGGCGAGAAAGCCGAATGGAGTCCCAAAGGACTAAAAGACATGGTCAAGCGCAAGAGATTAGCCCTCTGTCTTAAATGCCGAGCAGATTGGGGTAATTATGATAATAAAGAATCCTTTAATTTTTTGACATGGGGAAAGGCCAGTGATCTTTTTTGGGAAGCCATATTCGGCAGATTTATTAATAATTTGCCAGCGCTTGATCGTTCTGGGGCAGAAAAATTATTAATAGAATGCCGAAAGAAAGTGCGGGAAATCAGTTCAAGGCGCCCTCATTAAGGACGCCCTTTTTATTTTTGAAAGGGTTGGCAGGAAATTGAAATTTTGCTATATTGAAAGAAGTTATAAAATATATGGATTACAAAGAAGTTGTTGAAAAAATTAAGCCGGAAACGGATAAGGCGGTGGCTTTTTTAGAAAGAGAATTTTCTAAAATAAGGACAAGCCGGGCAACCCCAGCTTTAGTGGAAGATGTTGTCGTAAATTGTTTTGGTCAAAATTTTCCTCTAAAACAATTGGCGTCAATTTCCATTCCCGAGTCCAGGCAAATTTTAATTCAGCCTTGGGATAAATCTTATTTAGAAGGAATAGTATCGGCTCTGGCTAAAACCGGAACCGGGGCCGACCCCGTTATAGACGGCGAAACAATCAGGATTAATTTGCCGTTAATGACCGAAGACTATCGAAAGGAATTGATTAAAATGATTGCCGAAAAACAGGAAGATGCCAGAAAAGTGATGCGAAAGTGGAGAGATCAGGCCTGGTCGGAAGCGCAGCTGCTGACTCGGGAAGGAAAAATCAGGGAGGATGACAAATTCAAGGCGAAAGAAGAATTGCAAAAACTGATTGACGAATATGTCAAAAAAATAGATGAAATGGGAGAAAGGAAGAAAAAAGAAATTTCAGAATAACTAAATTATGTTTTTAACCATTATTATCGCTTTTGTCGGCCTAATTGGATTGATTGTTTCGCACGAATTCGGCCACTTTATAATTGCCAAGCGTTTTGGCGTAAAAGTGGAAGAGTTCGGCATTGGCTATCCGCCGCGGCTTTTTGGCCGGAAGTTCGGCGAGACCGTTTATTCTTTAAACTTGCTGCCTTTTGGCGCTTTCGTCAAATTGCCTGGAGAAATAGAAAAAACAGACGATCCCCGAAGTTTTTCCCGGCAGTCGATTTTAAAAAGAGCCTTAATTGTGGCCGGCGGCGTAATTTCCTTTTGGATTATCTCTATAATTATCTTTGGCGTTGTTTCCGGTTTGGGTTCTTTGAGAGCGGTGGGGGACGAAGAAATTATTCCCGGCGCCAAAGTTCAGGTAGCGGCGGTTTCTAACAATTCACCGGCAAAAACAGCCGGTCTTTTGCCGGGAGACGCGATACTGAATTTTAAGAGAGTGAAAGAAATGCAGGAATTTACCGATTTGAATAAAGGCAAAGAAATAATTTTAACGGTTGAAAGAGGGAAGGAAATTTTGGAGGTTTCCCTAACGCCGAGAGTTTCGCCGCCTCAAGGCGAAGGGCCAATGGGCGTGGCTTTGGTTAGAACAGCCGTTAAATCATATCCTTGGTATGAGGCGCCCTGGCAAGGTATCAGTCAGACGGTTGGTCTGACCTGGGCCATAATCCACGGCTATTTTGAAGCAATTGCCAATCTTTTTAAAGGCGAACCGACGGGCGTCAGTTTGACTGGTCCTGTGGGCGTTTTCAGTTTGTTAAGCCAGGCTAGCCAAATGGGTATCGTTTATTTCTTGAATTTTTTGGGGTTGATTTCTTTGTATTTGGCCGTTTTTAATCTTTTACCAATTCCGGCGGTTGACGGCGGCAAACTAATGTTTCTGGGGATAGAGGCAATCAGAAAAAAAGCCGTTTCAGAGAAAATCGAACAGCGTCTGACCACCGCTTTCTTTCTCGCCTTGATTCTTTTGATGATTTGGGTAACCATCGGAGACGTCAGAAAATTATTTTAGGGCGAAGAGGATTTAATCCTCTTCTTCACCTTCAATTTTATTAACATAAAATTTCGGCTTATGAGACAATCTGAACTTTTCGCTAAAACAATTAAAGAGTCGCCAAAAGACGAAGTTTCTGTTAACGCAAATCTCTTGACCAGAGCCGGTTTTATTTATAAGAATTCTGCAGGCGTATACTCTTTTTTGCCCTTGGGCTGGCGGGTTATCCAAAAAATCGCTTCAATAATACGCCAGGAAATGAATGCTATTGGCGGACAGGAAATGTTTATGACCGCGCTTCACGATAGTCATTATCTAAAAACAACGGGACGCTGGGACGTGGACGTCGTTTTTAAAGTAGCGGAAGCGGGAAAAAAAGACCCGGCTTTCAATCTCAGCTGGACGCATGAGGAAATAATATCTGAAATTGCGGCAAAATACATCAGCTCTTATAAAGATTTGCCATTTTCCGCTTACCAGATCCAGACTAAATTCAGAAATGAGCCGAGAGCAAAGTCTGGCCTTTTGAGGGGCAGAGAGTTTTTGATGAAAGACCTTTATAGCTTTCATGCGTCGGAAGATGATTTCTTTAAATATTATAATCAGGCAGCCGAATCTTATAAAAAAATATTTAAACGCTGCGGGCTCGAATCTGTTTATACGCTTGCCGCCGGCGGAGATTTCACCGTCAGCAATACGCACGAATTTCAGGTTTTATGCGATGCCGGGGAAGATACTATTTATGTTTGTGAAAAATGCGGGTATTCGGAAAATAAAGAGATTACTAAACTGCAAGACGGCTCAAAATGCCCAAAATGCGGCGGATTAATAAAAGAGAGAAAATCCATAGAAGTCGGCAACATTTTTCCCTTGGGGACAAAATATTCGGAAGCTTTCAATCTTAAGTTTGTCGATGAAAATGGCGAGAAAAAATACGTAGTAATGGGCACTTACGGCATCGGCCTTGGAAGGGTCATGGCGACTATAGTTGAAAAATTTTACGACGATAAGGGGATTATCTGGCCGAAAGAAGTCGCTCCTTTCCAGGTTCATCTGATTGAAATCAAGAGTCCGGCTAAAAAAATATACGAGGATTTAGTCAAAGCAGGCATAGATGTCTTATATGACGACCGAGACAAAACGGCCGGAGAAAAATTTGCCGACGCCGATTTAATCGGCATACCGCTAAGAATTGTGGTAAGCGAGCGGACATTGGAAAAAGATAGCGTAGAAATCAAACGGCGAGATGGAGAAAAAGTTAAATTTGTAAAAATAAAAAATTTATCGAAATTTTTAAAATGAGATTTTTAGATAAAATTTTAAGATTATTTTCCGAGGATATTGCCATTGATTTGGGAACGGCCAACTCCGAGGTTTATGTTAAGGGCCGAGGTATTGTTATCCAGGAACCCTCGGTCGTGGCTATTAACCAAAAGACCGGCCAGATTTTGGCCATCGGCATTGAGGCAAAAAAGATGGTCGGCCGGACACCGGCTCATATTGTGGCGACGCGTCCCTTGAGAGCCGGCGTTATTTCCGATTTTGAAGTAACCGAGCAAATGCTGAGATATTTTATTGAAAAAGCCAGAAAAAAAAGTTGGCTTTTTACTTCTCGGCCCAGAGTAATTATCGGCGTTCCCTCCGGGGTGACG
>Ga0209541_10015780_pt1 | contig 11241 bp, 6 predicted proteins | sample RifCSPlowO2_01_FD_184027 | JGI IMG/M metagenome (GOLD analysis project Ga0209541, IMG submission 184027) | Groundwater microbial communities from Rifle, Colorado - Rifle CSP2_plank lowO2_0.1 (SPAdes) (version 2) | ecosystem: Environmental > Aquatic > Deep subsurface > Groundwater | place: Rifle...
TAATTTACCACCTTCCCCCCAAACATTTTTAAAATCGTGTCTACATTACCTTGTTGCTTATCTTCTTTTTTATCCTCCGCGGCCGCCTCCGCCAGCGGCACCGCCCCCCCATTTCCGGCTGCATCGCTGAAATTATTTCCTTCAATCACTAAATTTTCATCCAGCAACGCGTTAAAATTTACCGGGCCGCCAAAAACTTCCTGCATCGCTTGCGCTAAAATCTGCCGGATGGTCGGCTGTTCCACCCGCTCTTTATGAAACTTATATTTAAAAACCAAATGCAATACTCCGCCTATTTCCCGCGGCTCGCACACTTTTAAAATAAAAGAAAGGGAATGGTTGTATTTTTTAACCCGCGTCAGCACCTCGGCCCATTTGGCTTTGACCTCTTCCAGATTAACAGCCACTGCCGGCCCGGCCGCCGCCGGACGGGCTTCAGCCGCGCCTAAGGGCTGCAAGCGGCTGATGGGAGCGATAAAGGCCGGTTTAGCAGCCGTTCCGCCCGAAACAGCAGCACCCAGCTTAATGGCCGCTATTTCCAGCGGCAACTGGACGATAAAACTTGACTTTAACTCCGCTTGCGCCTGCGAAAAAGCGTTAATAACATCCACTAAGCGCTCAATCGTCGTGGCCGCTAACAGCGGGCGGATGCGCTCCTCTATCGCCTGCCCCAAATCCTGCGCGTATTTTTCCGCCAAACTTTGGCTTAATTTAGCCAGCATCATCCGGCGCGCGCTCTCGATTAAATCACTGCTGAATTGCTTTAAATCCACGCCGTCGTCAACGAGTTGGTTGATTAAGCGAATCGCCTGCGCGCTGTCTTTTTTTATGATAAAATTAATTAAATCAATCACCGAATTAATGTTGGAATGCGGCAGCACTAAATCCGCTTTTTCCTGCGTTATTTCCGGCCCGCTGATGGAAAATACCTGGTTAAGCAGGCTCTCCGCGTCGCGCATATGCCCCTCGCTGTGCCGCGCGATTGTTTCTAAAATTCCTTTCTCTACCTTAACGTTTTCCTTGCCCGCGATATAGCTAAGCTTTTGCACGATATCGCCGACGCTGATGCGCTTAAAGTCAAACCGCTGGCAGCGGGAAATAATGGTAGTCGGCAACTTATGCACTTCAGTCGTGCATAAAATAAAAGCGGCGCGGGCGGGCGGCTCTTCCAAAGTTTTCAAAAGCGCGTTAAACGCGGAGATAGAAAGCATGTGCACTTCGTCAATAATGAACACGCGCCATTTTCCCGGAGTGATGGAAACGCGCGCGCTGGCGATGATGTTGTCGCGCACGTTGTCTACGCCCGTGTGCGAGGCGGCGTCAATTTCCACAATGTCCAAACTCGTCCCCTGCTTGATTTGTTCGCAAGGCATGCATTTGCCGCAGGGCTCGGACTCTCCCTTAGCCCGTTGCTCGCAGTTGAGCGCTTTAGCGAACACGCGCGCCATGGTCGTTTTGCCCGTGCCGCGCGGCCCGCAAAAAAGATAAGCGTGCGCCGTTTGCTCGGTTTCCAGCTCATTTTGCAAAGTTATTTTGATGTGGTTTTGGTTGACGATTTCGGCAAAATTATTCGGGCGGTATTTTTGGTAAAAGGTAGGCATAAATAATTAGTCAAAAATCCTTAAAGTCCGTAAAGCGGGACATAATTATTTTACTCGGAGAAAACAAAAAAAGCAAATGCGCCGTTGACTAAAAAAAACCTCTCTTACTTAAGAGAGGCGCGGCACATAAAAGAGCGAATTTTTTTCTTAATCAGCTCCCTTAACCGTGATTATTTTTCCTTTCCTATCTAAAATTCTTTTACGAATTCTTCTCATTTGGTGGCCGAATAAAATCGCGTCAACAAATAACCCAAACAAGCAAGCTACGAAAACAATACCCCACATTTGTACTGACATCAAATCTGCCATTATAATAATCTCCTTTCATGTCATAATAATCTATTGTTCTTTATAAAAGTTCGTTATTAATGTTATGTGTTAGGTGTTACATGTTACGCGTAATGATATTTTCCACCGCCGCCCAGTTGCTCTCGCCGTATTTAGGGACTAAAATTATCGCTTCGTCTCCCGTCTGCCCCTTAAAATAAGTAACGCTCGCGGTTAATATGCGCCAGCGTCTGCTGCCCTGCTCCACGAAATAATCGCCGTTTTTACCGAGCGCTAAAAGGCCGATTATCCGTTCCCGCTCAATGGGGCCGATTTGCTTATAGATGAACTTTCCGTTTTGGCCGATGACTAATTTTAAAATGTCGCCTTCCACGAGCTTTGATTTGGAAGCGTAGTTGGGCGGCATGTTGTACTGCTTGCCGTCCGGCCCGATCATGTGCTGGCCGTTAAATACGCCTTCAATCACTTTTTCGCCTGATTGCTCGTTCGTTGTTTCCTCGTCCGGCGGCGCCGCAAACTGCTCAATGCCAATCGCCCCGTTTTCTTCCTCCCAATTGCCGCTTAACAGCTCTTCCAGGCGGCGCGTGTTTTCTTTGATGTTATTGATTAATTTTTGGATAAAAATGACTTTTTGTTTGGGCAGAGTAACCGTTTCTTCCCTTTCCTCTTCCTTCTCTTCCGCCTCTCTCTGAAAGTCCGCTAAAGGCGAAACTGCGCCGACGATTTCCGTTTGAAAAATCGCTCTTTCTTCCTTATCCTGCTCGGCCCGCTCTTCTTTTAATTCACCGGCTAATCGGGAAAGCGGCTCCTCATCGTTAACGGCTGATTGATCAACTTCCCGCAAAGAAAAACTATTTTCTTCGCCCTTTGCTATTTGCTGCAAAGCGTCCGCCATCGCGTCTTGATTGATGCCGACTAACTCTTGGCCTTCGTCGGGCGCTGCCGCCTCTTCGTTTAAGCTGATGGCTTCGCCCTCGGGCCAAAAAATTCCTTCTCTATTTTTGGCGATAATGTCGTCTAAAAATTGGTTTTTATTGCTCATAGTTTTTGATTTTAGTTTTTTATTGGTTATCAATCAACGCCGCCCAAAAACCGTCCTGCCGCAAGTCGCTTTGGACCTGCCAGCCGTCCTTATTGACATCCGCCTCTGCCGGCCTGGCCCAGACTATTTCCATGTTGTTTGGCAGGCGCAACCCGCTGGTAAAATCGGTCGTGACGCTGCCCGGCTGTTTTTGCGCTAACAGCGAATAAGGGCTGACATTCGGTTCGGTTGCCAAGATAGACGCTAACAAGCCGGCTGATTTTTTTATATTATTTAATTTAAAAGGAAGCTTATATTTAAATTTGATGGTTATGCTTTTGCCCGGGTCTACTTGCGTCCAATGGGCAAAAACCGTTTTTTTAAACTCACGATAAATTTTTACTCCGGTTTGAGGGTCGACTTTAGCCGTGCTTTCCGCTGATTCAATGTCCGGGTCAATATCGGCGCCCTCGGCCGGCGGGTCAAAATAAATTTCGTCCGGGACGGAAAATCCGCTCGCGTCCAGCAGTTGGCTTCCGAGCGGCACGTAAACGCGCAGGTAATCCACGTTGCGCACGCCGGAAAACGGTTCGCCTTTTTGCCCGGTATGCTCTCTAATAATCGTCAGCGTATCAATGATTGCGCCATCCGGCGTCACGCTCGCTTGATGTTCAACCCGCTGTTTTATTTTACGGTCGCTTTTGCCGCCCGCGATATTGGTGTTAATGACCGCCAAATAATCGCTCGCCGTATCTTTAATGTTGCCGGCCCAGCCCTGCGCCAACGCGAATTTCTGCAACTCTTCGTCATTAAACTGCAATAAAATGTGTTTTTCCGCGAGCGCTTGCTCTATTACTTTGCCGATAGACAACAGATTATCCGCGTTCAGGCGCGCCGGCAATTCAGTTACGATTTTATCAACTAAATCGCGGATGATGACTTTTGGCTTTTTAGTGTCTTTTCGCTCCGCCTGCGCCTGCACGATATCGTAAAAATTATCGTGGTCAACGGTTACCCCATATTCCGCCTGTAAATCAACCGGCCCGATGGCCGCCAACAATTCTTCAAAAAAAGTCGGGTCTAACGCGATAACGCCGTCAACGGTTGAACCCCAGCCGTTGGCAAAAAACCAAGCGATTTTTTTCGCGGACAGCGGCCAGTCCGGCCACCAGTTGGCGTCCTGAAATTCCCAGAGCGAATTTATTAAATGCAGCGGCTCGGGAGAGGAAAAGCGCTTATGCAAACCGCCTTGCAGGTCGTAACTGCCGCCGCCTGGCACTTCAATTGTTTTAATTTCCCCTTGCCTGAAATCAACCAGAGCAAAACTGCCGATAAAACCGCCGCTCGCGCGCATTTCGGCGTTATTTTGAAAAATCAACAAATAGCGGGTATCAATCTCTGCTCCTAAAAATACCGGCAATATTTCACTCAAAGAAGTTATTGTTTCTAATCCGTTAATAACGGCGCCTTTGCTTTCCTGCAGCTGTTGCAGCGCGGCCGCTATCTGTTCTTTGCCGGCCATATCGACAGCCGCGATTGTTTTCAGGTCAATGTCATTAATTTCCCGCTCAAATTTTTTCAGCTCGGCCAAAGCGCGCCTACTGTATTGGGAAAAGGAAATTAAACGTTCGCTTAGCGGCGCAATGCCGGCCGTTTCCCCTAACTGCAAACTATCGACTGCCAGCGCTAAATACTCTCCCCCTTTAGCGGCGGTCTCGCCCGAGGAAATTAACGCTTGCCCGGCGGCGATTAACTTTGCTTGCTTGCCGGGCAAAATGTCAGCCACTTTGATTAAGCCGGCGTAACGCGACAAAGTAGTCTGCGCTTGGGAAAAACTGTCGGCCGCCGAAGAAAAATGGTTAGCGGCCAGATTAAAATTAAGCTCGCTCGTGCCTTGCAACGCCGCCCGCAAATTATTGACGGCTTGCTCGCTTTCGCCCAAAATCCGCCCGCGCGCATCCTGTAAAACGTTAAAGTAGCCCAGTAATTTTAAAGGCAAAACAAGCGCTATGGCCATCAAAGTAAAACCGATTAATTGCCGCTGCCAAGCCAGCGGCGGCAAAAATTTTAACGAACGCAAATTTAATTTTAAGCGCTCCCAAAAATCCGCTGCCCGGTCAATAATTTTTGCCTGCCGCGCGGCAACGTCATCGGCGATGTCAGTCGTTTTATTTTTAACGGCTGTTTCCGCCGCCGCTAAAGATTGGCGGCTGGAGCGAAAAAAAGCGGCGGCTGCCTGCGGCGCGCCTCCTATTTTATTAAATAAAAAACTGGCCGCCCTCCCCGCGGAGGATAATAAATTTTTACCGAAAGAGATAAACTTATTGGAAAATTTAAAGCGCCTAATTTTTTGCGCCAGCCAAATTAAAAGTCTGTCCGTCAGTTTAAAGGCCCGCGCGAGCGTTAGTTCCGCCAAAGCCAACAGGTTAAAAATTAACAGCTCATCCAAAACGGCGCGGTGTTTATTATAAAATCCGCCGACATAATCCGCGCTGGCAAGGCCGGTGCTTTTTATTACTCCCAGCCCCTGCAAAAAAATTCCCCAAGGCGTTACCGTCGTGCGCGGATAGTTTTTAATCGCGGCCATTGCCTCTTTTTTATGCGCCGGAAACTCCTTGATCAAGCGGGGAAATTTTTTCCAATTTTGCATCGGTAGACTTTTATCTTGCTCGCGATCTTCTAACATCCGCTTTAAATTAACCGTGTAGGGCGAGTGCGCGGCCTCTTGCCGCACCGACAAAAAATTAATCTTTTTTTTCAAGGCGCTGCCGGCTGAATTGCCCGTCTCTTGCCTGCTGTTCGCGGCTGGCTGAATCTTGCCCGCAGTTTTGTTTAATCTGCTTCTAAGTTGCGCCTTTTGCTTACCGTTCGCTCTTGGCTGTTGTTTTAGTAGCGGTTCTTCCGAGGAATGCTTAAAATTCAAAATCGCCTCAATTTCAGAAATTGCGGCTGTTTGCTCCAGTTGCGCGGGAGTTAATTTTAATTTTTTTGGCTGGGCGGAGGTTAATTTGCGTTTACGAAGCATGGGGATATTTTTTATCAACATCTGTGCTTATTATACCATAAAACCACCTAAGGGCAGAAGTGTTATGTGTTATGTGTTATGTAATATTTTATCTTTTCTATAAATACTTCTTTGCTAAATTTCTGCGCTTGTTCTTCGCAGGCGCGCCGCATCTCCCCTGCCCTGTCCGCATCCAGCCACTGCACTGCTTTAACTAAATCTTCAATGATATAATCTTTCGGAATTAGATAACCGGTTTGCCAGTGCATTATCGTTTCGCGCAAACCGCCGTCATTAACGCCAATTGTCGGCTTGCCGGCGGCGGCGGCTTCCAGCGGCGTCATGCCAAAATCTTCCTGCCGCGGAATATAGATGCTCGCGATGCAGTTGCCTACCAGTTCGGCTAACTTGGCATCGCTCACAAATCCTAAAATTTCAATATTATCGTGCCCGAGCGCCAATTGTTTAATACGCTCGAGCTCTGGTCCGCCGGAAGCAACCACCAAATTTTTGTTTGGCATTAAATGAAACGCCCGCACGATGTCGTCCACTCGTTTGAGCGGGTCTAAGCGGCCAAAAGACAAATAATAGCCGCCCTTTCTTGCCATTTCTGCGCCAGCGTACATTGCCAGTTGAAACTTTTCTAAATCAATCGGCGGATAAACCACTTCGCTTTTTACGCCGCAATAATGCCGCAGGCGCGCTTGTACGTTGCGAGAATTGGCTAATACTAAATCCATTTTTTTAATTCCCCGTTGGTAAATCAGGCGCGCGAGCATCACAAAAAATAAAAAAACCGGCCGCGCGTGCCACGAATATTTTTGATAATAATAATCTTTTAGGTCATACGCGTAGCGCACCGGCGTATGGCAGTACATAACCAACCTCCTCCCCTCACCAAGGGGAGGAACGAGGAGGGGTGAACGCGCCCGCCAAGCCGCCGACAGGCAGTTATTGCCGGAAAAAATTATGATGTCGTAATTGTTGATAAATTTAGTTTTCCAAAAGAACCGCCATTGCGCCGACAAATAGCTTAAACCCAGATGCTTAATTTGTTTGCCTAAAATAATAACTTTTGCCGGCGCTTCTGTTTTAGAAAACGACTCTTCCTCGTTCCAATATTCAGTCGCGATATCCGCGTCCAGCGCTTGCGCCATAGTTAAAACCAAGCGCTCCGCTCCGCCCCTAAATTTAAACCGGTCGTGCAGAATTAAAATTTTTTTATTTGCACCCATAAATATTTAACACGAATTCGTATTATAATTCTTACTTCTCACTTCTTACTTTTAACTTATACAGTCCTAATCTGCTTTCTTCATCTAACTTAACCGGCTCAACTTGCAATCCGGCCTCGGCTAATTTTTTGTTATTAAGATAATCCATGTCTTGCGGCGGGAAAATAAAGCCGTAGTAATAAAGCGGCGTCCCCTGCCCTACTAAATTAGCGTAAGCCGTCAGCGGCGCGCGGTTGGATAAGTTTCCTACTATCACTTTATATTCCGGCCAAAAAAATTTATCAAAGCGCTCGCTGATAATTACGGCGCGCGGCTCTATCATTGCCTTGATCTCGTTTACCCGCCGTTCGTCTTGAATGACGCTTTTAGCCACGGCTTTTAGGCCTTCTTCCGGGTTAAAAACGGCCGTTTGGATGTTTAAAGCCGCGCCGGCGCCGATTAAAATCGCTATTATCGCCGTCCGCAGCCGCGCCGGCTTAAATAAATTTCCTAGCGCGGTAAAAAACATCGCCGCTAACGGCAGGCTCATAACATACATCGCCAGCCAGTAGCGAGCGTAAGAATTGCCGATGGTAATGCTTGCCGGATTAGGGTTATCATGAATTTTCCAGGGACCGTAAAAGAAAATTACTATAACGCTGACTGCGACAAAATTAATAAAATACAGCCGCTGTTTTTTGTCTCGTGTTTGATATCGGTATAAAAACATCATCGCTCCCAAAAGAGCCGGCCAGAATAAATACCAAAACATCAGCGGGTAGTAATAAAGAAAATGTTTGGCGGCATTTTTAAAATTAAGGCCGAAAGGCAGAACGAAACTTTTAATTTTATTGACACTGATAATTTTTTCTTCACTGGTTAAAGTTCGGGGCGTTTTATTTCCCGGCGGCGCCGCCTCCGTCTTCTCTTCTACGGAAGGGGGCGTAAGATAATTATTGGCTTTCGCGTTATACCCGAAATTTAACGCCCCGCCGTACAAAATTTGATTATAATAAAACATCGGCATTAACGCCAAAAATATTCCGGCCAAAAATAAAATTAATTTGCGCCAGTCTGTTTGTTTAAAATAAAACAGCCAGCTGATTAACATCGCCGGAGCTAACCAAATCAATTCTGACGCGCGCGTCATAATCGCCAAGCCGAAACAAATCCCAGCTATTATTGTCATTGCGAGCGGAACGAAGTGGAGCGAAGCAATCTCGTCGTTGCCAGACGTCTCTGTTTCACGGGGTTGCTTCGTCATTCCGCTTCGCTCCATTCCTCGCAATGACACCCACGCACCAGCCAAAACCAAATCCACAAATAGCACGTTGTGAAACAGCCCGCGCGAGGCGTAATACCAATAGGGCGCTAATACGAATAACATTAACGCTGACAGCAGGGCGATGTTTTCATTAAAAACGCGTTTGATTATTCCGTAAAAAAACAACGCGCCTACGGCCGCTGATAACGTCGTCAGGTAAATTATAATTCCCGAGCCAAAAATTTTTGCCAGCGCGCCATAAATCAAAATTATTCCCAAAAAACTTACCGGCTTCACTGCCCCGCTGTCCGAGCGCACCGAACGCGGCACAACCGCGTCATTAGCAATGACATTCAGCGGTTCAAAATACATCAGGGCGCTGTCATTGCGATCCCGCAGTACTGCGGGAGAAGCAATCCCCTGATTTTCCGTACTAACCATGGGATTGCTTCGGTCGCCATTGCTCCCTCGCAATGACATCCCGGCAACGCGTTTAATCCAAAAATAATTAGCCGTTTCATCCGGCGAGGCAAATTTAAAATTAGTGCCACCGGCAACCTGAAACGGATACCAAGAATATAAAATAAAAAAAATTACCGCGAGCGACGTCAAAACAATAATGCGCCAATTGCGAAATATTTTTTCTGGCATGGAATGATAATTAAAAATTTATGTTTTAATGTTCTGGTGCTTTAATGTTTTAATGTCAGCGCTCCTTAGGCGTCACCCAAAATCCCAGCCGCCACTTCCCGCCGAGCGCCAGCCGTACTTGCGCCTCCAGCGCCGGCAAAGCGCCAAAGACAATGATGATTATCGGTAAAAAAATCCATTGCATTACCATCACCGCCGTTTTGCCGATGCCGTAGCGAGCCGGGCGGCGGGGCAACAAAAACATTGAGATCACGGCGGATAAAACTAACCCCGCCATCGCTAAAGTCATCAAGGTGCGCGTGATAAACGGCAAATTGCCGGACAGCACGGTGGCGTTAAAATTTTCTCCGCCAACGAACAACGGCAGCCAACCGATAACACCAATAATGATAGCATTAGTCGCCCAAGCGTGAAAGCCGTATAATTGCACTAAAATCCTGCCCAAAGCGTTTTTTTTGTCTATCGTCTGCCAACGCTTGCTGACGTTAAAAATCAAATAAGGCAAATTCTCCGCGCCCCAGCCCCAGCGCCGCTGTTGTTTATACAAATTGCCGATCGTTTTCCATTTATTTTTATCCATGCAAGCGTCCATTGATACCGGAAAATACAAAGGCTCAACGCGGTAGTGGCCGCGGTAATGGCAAAAGCAGTGCCAAAAAATACGCGAGTCTTCTGAAACCATGTTAGTTGCCCAAAAATCTATGTCCACCAGCGCCTGCCAAGTCATGGAGTGGGAGGAATAAGTGGCGAGTTTTTCTTCCCGCACCTGCTGCATCATCTGCCAAAAGGTATTGCTGTACGCCGATACGCGCGCGAACCAAGGCGCCTCCCACAGGTTGTTATGATACACGGGAATCGGCTGGTAGCTCGAGCGGTGCGGATCGGGAACCGTTAAAAACGCGTGCGTCAGGCGCCAAAAATAACCCCCTCCCACGACGGTATCAACGTCAAAGACGCTAACTAAAATTTTAGCGTAATCAATGCCTGCTTTATCAATAATTTCCTTCTGCGCCGCCCGCGCCGCCCACGCTTGGTTTGCGCCTTTGCCCTTTAGTTCTCCGGCAATTCCGTCCGGATGCACCGTTAAAAGCCAATAGCCAAATTTGTCTTTGAATTCTGATTCAATCCGGCGGCAGCTGTGCATCTGTTCCTCTCCCGCCCGCTCCTCTACTGCCAACACCACCGTTAGTTTGTCTGCCGGATAGCCATCGTCAATCAAAGCGCGCAAGGAAGCGGTAATAATGTCTTTACTTTCGTTATAGACGGGCAAAATTACCAAATGGCATACCTCTTGCCAACCCGAAATCGCCTGACATTTAGCTTGCCAGTTAATCGTTTTATTCTTCGTTAACGCCCGATAGGCAGAAATAAGATGCAGAATTAAAAAAAGCACCAGCAGCAACCAGTAAACGTCAAAAACAATAATAAAATAAGCGACTCCGGCCGGCTTAAGCCACGACAGGAGAGTTAAGGCAACCAATGTGCCCCCGCTCAAAGCCGCGGGTAATATTTCTAGCGCCCTATATAAAAAACGATCTCTGCCTTGGAGATCTGACGCTTGGGCTACTTTTAAATAGTCAACAGCCATAATTAAACCGCTGTTAAATTTTAAATTATTACATCCTAACCACTTTACCCTCTTCCAACTTTTTAGCCTGATTGGAATTATAATAATTTTTTCGCTCGGGTTGTTCGTGCTTTTTGTTATTATCATATCTGGCGTTAGCCGTCAACTCATTTCGTTTCTCCGGGAGCTTATCTTCTATCTTACGCCCGTGCCAATCTACCGCGCCCTGCTTTAAAGCTTCCGCCAAGCTAACGCCAGCCGTCTCCTCGTCAGCAATATTTTGCCGTTCGCCTTTAGCCGCTGGCAAAACTTCCGGGCGCGTCCGCTCCCCGGCCGGCATTGGATGGTGAGGCGCGCGACGCTCGTAATCTCTAGGTGCGTTGGGCTGGCTGCTGAATCTTGATTCCCGACCGACACCGGCAGAGCGCCGCTCTTCATCGGCGCGGCGCGGCGGGAATTGCTTATTGCTAGTTTCCGGCTCTTCCTGCATCCCGTGCCAGCGCATAATTTTATCCTCTACCTCTTCCCGGTTGGAAGCGTAGCGCTCCCGCGAAACTTTAATCACTTTATCTTCGTTATTGGTCTCCTCTTCTTTTGATTTTGGCGGCAACCCAGTCGCCGAAAACGGCTG
>Ga0209541_10015781_pt1 | contig 11241 bp, 15 predicted proteins | sample RifCSPlowO2_01_FD_184027 | JGI IMG/M metagenome (GOLD analysis project Ga0209541, IMG submission 184027) | Groundwater microbial communities from Rifle, Colorado - Rifle CSP2_plank lowO2_0.1 (SPAdes) (version 2) | ecosystem: Environmental > Aquatic > Deep subsurface > Groundwater | place...
ATCCAGCTTATAGCCATGCACCAATAGTCAGGGAAAGAAAACTACAAGCAGCTTAAGCTGTCATCAGCCTTTCGACTTCTGCTTTTGCTTCGGCTGTGCCATAAGCTTGCAGCTGTTTTATTATAGCTGCTTCTTCTGCTCTTGCTATATCTTGCCCCATCCTGCGCCTTATGTTGTACTCCAAAAGGTCAGTTGCTGTTATTAAAAAATGAGTTTCTATTCCTTCGTCTTCGTGGAGTGCAGTAATCGCACTTCTAGTGTCAACTATTCTTCCTCCGTCAACTCCTGAAACTTCCTGCCTATCGTATGCAACATACAATCCCAAGATTTGAATGCCACTCGCGCACTTTTCTAATGTTCTAAGCGCCCTCCGTTTTGTACTTGCACCTGTAATAACATCATCAACAATTACAATTCTATCGCCATTCATAAGCCAGCCTGATATATAATCATCCACTTCATCACCCGTTAAGTTGTCTTTTGGCGGTTCTTTTTTCTTATCGTAAGCATATCTCATTGGTCTTTGTGTGCGACGAGAAATTTCTGTTGCAGCTGCACCAGCTAGCGGTATTCCAGAAAAGGCTGATCCAAACACAGCTTCAAACTCATACCTATGTCCAAGAGTATCGCGCATCATGTCTGCATATACTCGTCCCATATAATCAGAAAACGTGCCATCACAGCGCCTTAAATGCACTTTGTAAAAACTCGTCCTGCCATCGGTCAATGTCGATTGGCCTATTGCTATCCTGCCTTTATGCAAAACCTGTTCGATAAATTCTGTTTTTTCTGGCGTCAACATCAAGCTGCCTCCAATTCACTTATCATCTGCTGCGCTGCTGTCCTCTTATCTTCTGCTTCGGAAAATCTTCTACCAACAAAAGCATGAAAATTTCCGAGCATTCTTGCAGCTTCACGTATATCGCCGCCTTGCATGCCAAAACCAGGCGCAAAGTATTCATTGTCACCATAGTCGTCTAGTTTTTCTTTCATTGTTTTTGAGAAATACAAATCATTCCCGGGCAATGAGAAAGCTGTTACGCCCTGCATTGCTGCAAGCATGTAAATCCTGTCTGCTGCATTTCCTGATATATAGCCGTCCATATCAGGCAATCCAAGGCCTTGAAAAATTGATGCATAATGATTGTCTCTAGGCTCTCCTTCAACATGATATGGACAAGTAAATCTTCCGCCAACTATCAAAGGCAATTGCATTAGTTTAGCAGCTTCTGTAACTTCGTACTGGACAACAGGAGAGGCAAACGGATACAAAATTGCCGCATCAAACCCGATATCTTTTACGCCGTGCAGGACATTGATAATGACGTGCGGTGCAGGGTCGTTTCCCAGCTTCTGGCCATCGTAGATAATAGGTTTTCTTTTGGCTGTTACAGCATAATGATTTACTTCATCTATCCACTCTCTCCATGATGTTTCAAACGGCGCGCTGTGAGAGAGCTTGTATCCGCCTATGCCAGGCAAGTCATGCGTCTGCTGCAAAAGAAGCCCGAACTCCCCAAAACTCATGTCACATGCAGGTATTATTGAACGCTTTACAGGAATTACTGGCATGCGTTAACTATGTCAGCAATTTATTAATCTTCCTGTCTATGATTTCAGATGGAAAAAGAATATGCACGGGCTGCGCACGGAAAGCCTATGAAAGAGCATCATGGCGAGCACAAGCACGTAGAGAAACCTCATGCTCATGAGCATGAAGAACAGGCCGACAATGAAACGCCTGATGATGAGTTTGCAGGCTATGTGAAGGCTGGGAAAATTCTTGGCGAAGTGCTGGCACAGACGGAAAACTTCGTAAAGCCTGGCGTGAAGCTGCTTGATATTGCTGTACTGATAGAAAACATGATAAGGGAAAAGGGCGCTGAAGTTGCTTTTCCTGCTAATTTGTCATTAAACAGCATAGCCGCACACTACACGCCGACAAGGGATGACCCTACTGTCGTAGGGGAAAAAGATATGCTAAAAGTAGACATTGGCGCGCATTTTGACGGATTTGTTGCAGATGCTGCGCGAACTTTTTGTTTTAATAATGAATACCTAAAGCTTTCTGAAGCATCAAAGCGTGCACTGGAAGAGGCAATAAAATTGTGCAGGCCTGGAATAAATATTTCTGAAATATCAACTGCTATAGAAGACACGATTACAAGCTTTGGCTACAAACCCATACAAAACCTAACAGGCCACGGCGTTGGCCAGTATATTGTCCACATGGAGCCTACTATTCCCAATGTAAAACACATGGCTGGCAAGAAATTAGAAGAAAATATGGTGATAGCCATAGAGCCTTTTGCAACAGACGGAGCCGGCATGGTCAAGGATACTTCTCCTATACAAATATACAGGGTCTACGGCGGAGCTGCTGTGCGCGGCCAGGAAGCAAGAAAAATAATAGAGCTGGCCATAGGCGAGTGGACTGGCCTTCCATTTGCAGAGAGATGGATAACTGGCATGTCAGCTTTTCAAATAAGAATGGGCCTGAAAGAGCTAAGGGACAGGGGACTGCTTCACGAGTATGCGCCCCTGCGCGACCAAAAAGACGGCATGGTTTCGCAATGGGAACACACAATAATAGTAAGGGACGAACCAGAAGTTGTTACTAAGTTTTAGACTTTCTTTTCGTAAAGGGCAGTTTTCCTATAATCTTCCTGCTCCTCAGCAGCAAGCTTGAAGCCGAGATCTTCGTAAATTTTTCTTAGTTTTAGTTTTTCGGCATTTGTATCTGCCCTCAAAAATCTGACTTTGTTTTTCTTGGCAAGATTTTTTGCAAAATCTACCATTGTTTTTGGCATGCCTTTTCCCTAAATTCTTTGCTTACGCACAGCCAATGAATGTACAGCGCTTTTTTTGATTATTTTTATCAACACTTTTCCAGTCTTGCGAATTCTGGTTAATTTGTAAAATTGCTGCTGCAGCCTGGATGCTGTCGACAAGAACACAATAAAATTCCTCCTGTTTGGCGTACTGAAGCAAGAAATCCTTATTCAAATTTTTCAAATCCCACCATTTTGAAATAGGTATGTTTTTTTCCTTCATCCACTTGTTTGCATTTCGCATTACAGATATGGCTTGTTCCATATCTTGAATGACCTTTATGCTGGAGTTCTTCATACGAATTCACTTTTGATGCGGTATTTTTTCTTCAAACGGCTAAGCTCTGCCATAATAGGCTTCCTCCAGTCTGCTTCAAGCTGGGTCTTTATGAATAAAACAAGATGCTTGTCTTCCGTTGATAATTTTTTCTTTGCCAGGATATTGCAGATTTTTAGAATTTCAAAATCATCGTTTGTAGATAAAACATACTTTTCCTTTTCTGCTTTTGTTGCATTGAACTTTAGCTTCTGCTTCTTTTTTGCCAGTAATTTCTGATACCGAATATCTTTTTCCAGAGCTTCTTTTAATTTCATGCCCCTATAGCCTTTGCTTATGTAAATGTCTTCGATTTCTTGAATTTCACCCATAGTAAGAAATTCGTGCTCACGTATATAAGCTTTTTTTGATAAATAGAATTGTGATAAATTCATGTTATTAATTGTTGACAACGGCATTGGCGCGCAAGAAATTGCACAAATGATCAGGATGCCTCACCAGGTCGTAAAGCCGCAGGATGCGTTAAAACAGAAAGCTTCCGGATATATCCTGACAGACGGCTCTGACAGCCAGAAGAAAGCAAATATTGACGTCATAAACAGCTCAAAAATGCCTGTTCTTGGAATAGGCGCAGGCTGCGCTTTTCTTGCCGAGGCGTTTGACAGTGTAGTAAAAAAATGCCCGAAAAAAGAAGGCCTGGAGATGCTGAAAATGGAAAGGCCTGGGCCATTGGTCGTGGATATGAGAAAATCATTCAGCGTTTACGACAGCTATTCATGGAAGATAGAAGAGCTTACAGAAAATTTTGACGTTATAGCACGGTCGCCTAAATATGATTTTGAAATGATAATGGAAATGGAAAACCCGTTCTTTGGCGTGCATTTTGCACCCTGGAAAGGCGGGGACGGCATGGCTATTTTACAGAACTTTGTCAAATTCATTGAAGTATGGGAAAAGTATCATAAGAGCTAGCTTTCTTTTCGTAAAAGAAAGTTACCGTATCAAAGAAAACAATATTATCCTTTAAAGAATTTCATTCTTAAAATATCACAAATAAACTTTTTCTTAAAAAGTTTAATCAAAAAATAAAGAATATTATTTTAAGGTGAACAGCAAGACTTGTTTATCAAAGAAAACATATTATAAAAGGATTTTTGACATCTCTTTTTCATGAAGTATTCCATTCGCCTAAATGATGAAGAGCTTAAGATTGTTTCGAGATTCTTGAACGGTGATAAAACTAGGACGCTGAAAAGAGGAGAGGCATTGGGCTACAAACGGTATGGTGATCTTGGTCCTGATGAAGAATTCTGTAATAATATTCCGCACGGCTTGTTGCGGCAAATAAGGAGATTGTACGGAGTTCTTGCGATTAATGCAGTTCCTTGCGGGAGATACTACATGTACAGGGATTTTTATGTGCCAAAATCCAACCTAGAAGCTTCTCGCGACGCACAATCTACAGGGATATTTGAAAAAGATATTTTGCCAGATGATGTAAATGTTCTAAGATTTGTTTATGAAAGAAGCAGAGAATTGCAACAAAAACGCATGAATGGACAGTATGGCCAGCCAAAATTTCATGCAAATGAAATCCATAAAAGAACTGGCAAAGATGCACATCAAAGCCTCTACAGGCTTACAGGAATGCTTGCACAAGTTGTTACATGCGAAGGAAGGCGCAGGGAACCTGATGTCGCAGAAGACGGCTTTTTTGTGTCAAGATGGCTCTTGCCTACCGCCCATTTGGCAGACGCTGAAAAACTTCTGGATAAAAATATTTAACCAAAAAGTTTATTATGAAATGTTTTTTCCAAATTTTTACTCCACGCTGTAGCTCACTCTTATTTTGCCAGAGCCGGCAGACTTTATTTTTGTTATTGACATGCTTTTTATCTCGGAAATGTTTTTCACGTGAGTGCCTCCGCACGGGCAACCATATTTGCCTGCTACTGTGACTACGCGGACCTTTACGCCAGGCTTTATGTAATCTGGCGTGTTAAGTATGAACCTTCCTACGTCTTCAAAATCTATCTCAGCTATGTGAACTTCATTTCCTTTCTCTATCAGGCGGTTGCATTCATCTTCAAGTTGTTTGCACGTTTGCACCCTCTGGTTTTCTTCCACGCTGCCCAGATATTCTACATATGCGCCTTCTGGATAGTGGTAGCCTTTGCCAGGCACAAGCTGCAGGCCAAGATTTACTATTGCCGTATCTATCAGGTGTCCTGCCGAATGCAGCCGACTGTTCAACAACCTTCTGTCACTATCTATGATTAATTTTACTACGTCGCCAGAAGAGAAAATGCCTTTTTCAAAATGACCTATGTGAACCACGCTTCCATCTTTCTTCTGCACGTCTTCTACTGCAAAAGAAGATTCTCCGCAAACAATAACGCCTTTGTCAGCAGGCTGGCCTCCGCCCTGGGCGTAGAAAATAGTTTTGTCCAGCACTACAGATAATGAATCACATTCTATTACTTCAGACTCTGCCTGAAGCGAGTCAGAATATAAATAAAGAAGTTCTGTCATCCAGATATTTTATAACATAAGTATAAAGCCCTTTTTATATTTCTGTTTCATAAATATTTGCATGAGAGTTATTCATTTTGAGATAAACGCTGACAAGCCTGAAAGGGCTGCAGAATTCTATAGAAGGGTTTTTAACTGGGACATCAAGAAGTGGGAAACGCCCGGTGAAGATACATCAAAAGAACACGGGGACTATTGGATGGTCATGACAGGCGACCGCAAAAAACCAGGGATAGACGGCGGCCTGATGAAAAGAATGGACAAAAATGCAAAAACAGTAAACACGATTGATGTTGAAAACCTTGACAGCTCTATCGAGCTTGTTAAACAGTCTGGCGGAAAAATGATTGGAGAAAAATTAAACATACCAAGTGTTGGCTGGATGTGCTATTGCAAGGACACAGAAAATAATATATTTGGAATGATCCAGATGAGCCCGGAAGCAATAAAAAATATGAAAAAGCAGTCTAAGAAGGCTGTTAAAAAGAGGAAATGAGCATTTTATTCTAAAGCAAACTATACAATTATAATGATAAAGTATTATAGGCAAAAGAACTTTAACTTTCAGGATTTTGATCTCATAGTTAAAAATAATGTGCTTTATGCATTCTATGTGAAGAAAACACCGCACTCTGCAAAGAACAAGGATTCTAAAAAACCAAATACATTTGGACTAGCAAAATCAAAAGACGGCATAAATTGGGAAGCATTAAATGACATACTTATTCCTGTTAAAAATTCCTGGGAAGAAAGTTTATGGGCAGGTTGTATATCAAAGCAAGGTAAAATTTATACTGTCTATTACACGGGTGTTGTTGCGAAGGAACGAGAGTCTTCATGCAAAATAGGCAAAGCGTATTCTTTTGATCTGGTGAAATGGAAAAAAGACCGGAAAAATCCTGTTATGACATTTGATAAGAACGATCCTTACTATTCAAATGAACCAAATCTTGCTTTCAGAGACCCATTCCATTTCAAGCATAATGGAAAGAATTACATATTGCTTTGCACAAAGGACAAAATAAAATCAAAAGGACAGAGAGGTTGCATAGGCTTATTTGAAGAATATAAGAAAAACGAATTTAGATCGCTTCCTCCTCTATTTTCTCCGGGAAAATATTATGCTCTCGAATGCCCTGCTTTGTATAAAATCAAAAATGTTTGGTATCTGCTTTATGGAGATGATAAAAAAACAGTTTTCTGCTATGCAATAGCTAAAAACCCGTTTGGTCCATACAAAGAGCCTAAGAATAACGTGTTGCTGCCCAAATTTAATTACACATTAAGAATAATAAAGTTCAAAGGAAAATATCTTATGTACTGGTGGATCAGAGACTTTCCAAATGGCATCGTTAGAGAGAGACTTGCCGGACCAAGACAAATAGAAACTACGGAGAACGGAGAAATAAAGTTATTGTGATTTTTAATCAAATTCTTTTAAGTTTATGAATTTAATCTCTGGCCTTGTTTCTTTCAAGTCCTTGAACGTGAAATCCTGAACTTCTTTGCTGTACGTAATACAGCAGTCTTTTACGACAGTTATTTTGAAGTCACGGTCATAAGCGTCTTGGATTAAGCTCCTTACGCACATGTTTGTCAGGATTCCGGCTACAACTATCTCCTTTACATTTTTCAGTTGTTTTTCCAAGTTGTTTTTGTAAAATGGGCTGACTTTGTGTTTTACCACTATCTTGTCTGGCTTTTCTTTGTGTAATTCTGAAATCAATTGCACTCCTTGTGAATTTTTTGAGAATGGGCCATCTTCTAGCTCCACATGCTGCGTGAATATTATTTTGTAATTTTTACTTCTGCACGCATCAATGAGCTTGTTTGTTTTTTCTACAAGCTTAGAGAGGCCGCCGATGTAATCATCTGCATTTTTATCTGCCCATTCTTTTTGAAAATCAACAAGCACCAGAGCTTTCATGTAATCAACCTGTGTACCGCATTTCTTCTTTTTCTTCCATGGCACGAGTCCGCTTTTTGCGCATTGTCTGCTCGTAGAACTCATTCATTTCTTTTGTTACAGATGGTTTCACATCTTTCATTGCTTTTGCAAAATGAGTTGCCGTGACTTCTGACGCATCTATGTTTTCGCGCATGGCAGCAAGACCTGCTTCACGTATCAATGCTTCTATGTCTGCACCACTATAACCTTCTGTCTTCTTTGAAAGATCTTCCAAAGAAACACCCTTTGTCGGCATGTCCTTTGTATGAACTCTGAATATTTCCAGGCGTGCACGTTCGTCTGGCGTAGGCACAAGTATCTGCCTATCGAAACGGCCAGGGCGCAACAGGGCTGGATCAACTATGTCTGGACGGTTTGTAGCTGCTATAACTATAACGTCATGCAATTCTTCAAGACCAGATATTTCTGCCAGCAATTGCGATACAACACGCTCTGTTACATGGCCATCTGTACCACTACCGCCTCTTCTTGGGACAAGCGCGTCTATCTCGTCAAAAAATATTATTGATGGCGCAACCTGCTTAGCGCGGCGGAATACTTCCCTGATGTGCTTTTCGCTTTCACCAACATACATACTCAGAAGCTCTGGCCCTTTTACTGAAATGAAATTTGCGCCAGACTCGTTTGCCACTGCTTTTGCAAGCAGTGTTTTGCCTGTACCAGGAGGCCCATAGAGCAATACTCCTGTTGGCGGACGGATGCCAAGCTTCTCGAATGCAGGACCAAACTTCAAAGGCCACTCTACGCTTTCTTTTAACAAACCTTTTACGGTTTCCAATCCACCCACATCACTCCACTTAACTTTCGGAATTTCAATAAGCACTTCTCTCATGGCAGACGGCTCAACCATTTTCAGCGCATAATCAAAATCTTCTTTTGTCACAACTAGTTTCTTCAGAATTTCCTGCGGTATTGGCGTGTCTTCTTTTATTGCATTTATATCAGGCAATATTCTTCGCAGAGCTCCCATAGCAGCCTCTTTACACAGGGCTGCAATGTCTGCGCCAACATATCCATAAGTTATCTCTGCAATATGATCTACATCAACTTCTTTTTCCATGGGCATGCCACGCGTATGAATCTGCAAAATTTCTTTTCTTCCCACTTTGTTCGGAACGCCAAGTTCTATTTCCCTGTCAAATCTTCCAGGTCTTCTCAATGCCGGGTCTATTGCATTTGGTATGTTTGTTGCGCCTATTACTATGACTTTGCCTCTTCCTTTTAGCCCGTCTAAAATTGTCAATAGTTGAGATACAACTCTTTTTTCAACCTCTCCCCTTACTTCCTCACGCTTAGGCGCTATAGAATCTATCTCGTCTATAAACACAATGGATGGAGCAGACTTTTCTGCCTGCTCGAAAACTTTCCTCAAATTTTCCTCGCTTTCGCCGTAAAACTTTGACATCACTTCAGGACCGTTTATGACAAAAAATTTAGCTCCAGACTCATTTGCAACTGCTTTTGCAAGCAATGTTTTGCCTGTTCCTGGCGGCCCGTGAAGCAATATACCTTTTGGCGGCTCTATGCCTAGTCTTTCGAATAATTCAGGATGCTTTAGTGGCAGTTCAATCATTTCCCTGACTTTCTTTATTTCTTCGTGCAACCCTCCAAGGTCTTCATAAGTAACTTCTGGTATTTTTTCTTCCTCCAGAGGCTTTGTTGCCTGCGGCAATAATTCTACTTCTGTTGCCCGTGTTATGCGCACGATGCCTTTTGGCTCTGTGTTAACCACAACAAATTTTTCTTCACCAAAAGGCGTAAACAAGAAATCGCCAAAATCCATGCCAAAAAATTGCTCAAACAATGTAGTCTGGCTTCGCCTGTCCTGCACAACAGGGTTTGGTATTATAACGTCGCCTGTTGCAACAGGCCTCATAAGCAAATTCTGCTTCATCAAATTATTTCCCATATGTATAATTATTCCCTTCCGAGCCGGCGCAATTGTTACAGACTTTGCTTCTTTTGCATCTGCAGCATGAAGCTTTACAACCTCGCCTATGCCTGCCCCGCAGTTTCTTCTTTCCAAGCCGTCCATGCGGATTACGTCCAGACCAACATCAACGGGATAAGCGCGAACAGCTATAGCACCTGTCTTGCGCTTGCCTTCTAATTCCAAAACATCACCCTCAACAACACCAAGCCGCTTCATGTCTTTTGCAGATATGCGCACGATGCCGCGGCCAAAGTCTCCTCTTTCTGTAAGTTCGCCGACTTTAAGCTTCATTTCTTCTTTTTCTACCATAGCAAATCCCTTTCTTGAAAGTAAGGATTTGCAAACCCCAAAGAACATGGGCTTTGCAAAGACCTACTTTATTACTATCGTTCTTTTATTGTTTACTTAATTATAAATATTATATGTTGTTCTCTGTTCTGCGCTTCATCATTTTTTCAACCAAGCTCTTGTCCATCATAGCCTGCATCATTTCAACCTCTACTTTTTTATGCCACTCGTCAAAAAATTTTTCCACGCGTTCCATGTTGTCAAGCACAGTCATGAACACGCTGTCTGCTATTTTTGCATGCGGCATTTCGTCCAAAAGACCTGCGCGATGATATACATAGCGGCGATCATTCTTGCTGACGCTTTGCTGCCATCCATGAAGCTCCCTGAAAAATTTGCTTCTTTCATAATCTGAAGCAAATGCTTGCGGATTTGTGTGAAACGTGATTATTATTACAGGCTCCATGTTATCGTTTTTTCTTATTTCTACACGCATGCAATCACCAGAACGCCCAAAAAGACGAATTTTTTTCGTCAGTCATTTGCGCCTAACTTTTAGTGTAATGTAATACAAAACTATTTAAATGTTATGTAACTACGTTACACTAATGAGCCCTTTTTCTTGGAAGAAAAAGCCCTCGGGGAAATAAGAACAATTGTTATTCAAAGCCCTCTATCCTTGCTATGCAGCAGACACTAATCTCCTGAATTCAGCGGGCAGAAATAATCTTTTCTCGTCATCAAACACATAGCCCAATCCTTCAGTTTTAGGCAGTTTTTGTTTTAATGATCTGTATATTCCATTAGTTGTATTGTAAATCGTGCGAGCGGCATCTCTTTCACTGTTTTCTATATGAGCAAAAAACAAAGAGTTTTCATCCGGCCATTCAATATCAGGATTATAATCAAATAGGTCCATGGGTTGATCAAAGACGTGAATAAAAGGCTTGTGTGGTTTTCCGTGCATGTCTGTCCAGGCGTAGCGAGTTTCTTGAGCACCCATATCATAATCAGCCCTGTAATCTCCGTGTGTTGCAATCATAAAATTTGTGACAAGCAAGTTAGTCAAACTCCTGTTATATCTAAATTTCCTATGAGAAAAAATGTTTCCGCTTAAACGAGCCATAATAATTTATTGATACATACTAATAAATCGTTAATAATTATAATTGTTCGCTTATTAATTTATTCTATACAAAAAGTATTATGCGACTTTCTACACAAAGCCCACTCGATAAGCTTCTTGGCGGAGGGATAGAAAATGGGGCTATAACAAACATCTACGGCCCTGCAGGATGCGGCAAGAGCAATATCGTGCTTAGCTGCATATTGTCGTGCATAAACAGCGGCAAAAAAGCTTTATTCATAGACACAGAAGGCTCTTTTTCCTTGGAACGTTACAAGCAAATGG
>Ga0209541_10015784_pt1 | contig 11240 bp, 10 predicted proteins | sample RifCSPlowO2_01_FD_184027 | JGI IMG/M metagenome (GOLD analysis project Ga0209541, IMG submission 184027) | Groundwater microbial communities from Rifle, Colorado - Rifle CSP2_plank lowO2_0.1 (SPAdes) (version 2) | ecosystem: Environmental > Aquatic > Deep subsurface > Groundwater | place...
GGCGGCTTCGAGCCGGCGAACGCCGTCACCCTCCGCCATAACGACATCTACGGGAACACCGGCCGGGGGGTCTCCGGGCACGTCTGGTTCGATGGCGCTTTCTTCGATAACCATATCTATTCGAATGGCGGCGACGGGTTCACGACCCCGTTTCGTTCCAACACATCAGCCGAGGCGGTGACGTTCCGGAACAATACCATTCACCAGAACGGCGGGGACGGCCTCTTGTTCGGAAATGAGTCCAATCGGGGCGCGCTCGATGTATCCTCCATTCTTGAGAACAACATCATCACCCAAAACGGCGAGAGCGGGATGGATACGACGTTGAACCAGTGCGCCGTGATTCAGAACAATATCGTCTGGGGCAATACGAGCGGAAATTACAACGGCTGTCCGGATAAGACCGGCACCAGCGGCAACACGTCCGAGGACCCGCGCTACGTCGCCCCGCCGACGGATGTCCACCTCCAAGCGGTCGCAACCGGGCACACGGCAGATTCCGCGGCGATTGACTCGGGATACCAGTCGGCTGCCGCCGCAGCGCTCGACACGCGGTTCACCCGGATTGACGGCGTTGCCGATTCCGGCACCGTTGACCGGGGGTACCACTACGGCAGCGAAGCGCCCGGTGTGCAGCAGTACTTCGCGGGCGATCCGGCGTCGCAGGCCATCCGCATCGAGCTTACCCTCGAAGGCGGCGCGGGGAGATCCGAAACCGTTGAGTTGCTCGCGGGGAGCGCCGTGCTACGAGGGAGCTACCGGTAACCTATGTTGAAATCCCAAACCACAAATTCCAAATTACAAACAAAACACAATGACCAAAATCCAAAACGGTTTGGAATTTTGAATTTAGAATTTGGAATTTCCCGCTCCGCCCATTCGGCGGGCGGAGCAGGTGCGGGGCAAGCCGCGCTCCTGGCGGTGCTGTTCCTGTTCCTCATATCCCTTGCGGTGTCGCTCGGCTTTGTCGCGATCGCGAACCGCGCAGTGCAGAATGCGCGAGCGGACATGGACGCGAAGCGGAGCTTCTTCCTCGCGGAAGCGGGAGTGGAGGATGTGGTGTATCGGTTGAAAACGGCGAAACAGGTTTCATCCTCGGAGAGCTACGCGCTCGGCGGCGCAGCGGCATCGGTAACTCTGACCGACATCGCCGGCGGGAAAGAAGTGCTCGCGACCGGGAACGCGAATAACGCGATACGGAGGTCGAAAGCCGTTGTCCAACAGGGCTTGACCGGGGTCGGTTTCGCCTACGGGGTCCAGGTGGATGCCGGGGGCCTGGAAATGGAACAGAACAGCAGGATCGAAGGCGCGGGGGGCGTTGCGGGGAATGTTTATGCGAACGGGCCGATCGAAGGCGAAAACGGCGCCGTGATTACCGGCGACGCAACGGCTGCCGGTGGGCTCGGGTCCATCTCCGATGTCATCGTGAAGGGAACGGCGCGCGTCCATGCCGTTGCCGAGAGCAAGATATGCGGCGACGCGTACTACACGACGATTGACGCGGACTCGCTCAATTTCGTGAACGCCGCAACGAAGCCATCCGAGTGCTCGACGCCGTGGGCCTCCGGGACCGCATATCCGGGGTCCGCGGATCCGTCGCCCGCGGCATTCCCGATATCCGATTCCCAAATCCAGCAGTGGCGCGATGACGCGGCGGCAGGCGGGGCCATCACCGGCAACTGCGGGGATAGCGGAGCGGCGGAATGCGTGATCGCCGACAACGGGACGCTCTTTCTCGGCCCGAAGAAAGTCGTCGGGAATTTGGCGCTCGCCAAGAAACAAACGCTCGTGATCACCGGGACGCTCTATTTCACCGGCTCGATCAGCATCAGCAGTTCGAACGTCACGGTGAAGTGCGATCCTTCCTACGGCTCCCATAGCTGCATGATCATTGCGGACGGCTGGATCAACGTCTCGAATAACGCCGTTTTCCAGGGTTCCGGGGCGAGCGGGAGCTACCTGATGGCGCTCACCGCGATCGCGAACTGCAACGGCGGCCCCCAGACGCCGTCCTGCACGAACCACAATGCCGGACTCGAAGTTGACAACAACGCACAGGGATCCATCTTCTACGTTCCGCATTCGATGGCGTACGTGAAGAACAACGCCCGGATGACCGAACTCACCGCCTATAAGATCACGCTCGAGAATAACGCCGTCATCACCTACCAGCAGGGGCTCGCGGATTTGCAATTCTCGTCCGGCCCCACCGGCGGCTGGGTGATCCAAACATGGGAGGAGGTGGAGTAGCCCGACGCAATGACTAGTGACCAATGACCAGTGCCTCGTTGGCGTCCCGACGCCGCGAGCAGGTATAATTACATTATGTTCCAGGGCCTGACCCGGAGAATGTTGCGGCCGCCCGCGTTCGGCCTTGACATCTCCGACCTCACGGTGAAATTTATCCGCGTCGTCGAGCGGCGGGGCGCTTTCGCGCTCGACGGTTTCGGGGAGATCGGCGTTCCCCCCGGCGTTATCGTCGGCGGAGAGATCAAACGGGAAGCAGACCTTATTCTCCTCCTCCAGAAAGGACTCCGCACCGAGGACGGTCGCCGCATTCGCGAACGATTCTGCGTCGCATCGCTGCCGGAGGAAAAGAGCTTCGTCCGTATGATTGAGATACCCAAGATGAGAGCCGAGGACGTGGGGAACGCGGTCCGTTGGGAAGTGGAGGGCGTGATTCCGCTCCCGCAGAATGAGATATACTTCGATTATGAACCGATGCCGTCCCTTGCCGGCGCGGACCATCGGGATGTGCTCCTGACCGCGTTCCCGCGGATTCTCGTGGATAGCTACCATCGCGTGCTCACCGCGGCGGGATTCCTGCCGATTGCGCTCGAGCTCGAGTCGCAGGCGATCACGCGGGCGATCGTTACCGAAGTCCTCGCGCGCACCCCCGCCGTTATCATTGACATCGGCGCGACGCGGACGAGTTTCATCATCTCCGCCGCGAATTCCATCGTGTTCACCAAGAGCATCTCCGTCGGCGGGCGGGATTTTGAGCATGCCATTGCCCAAGCGCTTGGCGTGGATGCGGAGCGCGCGCGGAAAATCAAGATCGAAGCGGGCCTCGACCGGCAAGCGGAGGGCGGCAAGGTATTTGCGGCGCTCGTCCCCGAGCTCACCGCCATCGCGACCGAGCTCGAGCAGCAGTTCTGGTTCTGGCGCGACCACACCGCCACGCGGCATCCGGGCATTGGGGACATCAATACCGTTATCCTCTGCGGCGGAGATGCGAACCTCGTCGGCATGGAAGCGTTCTTTGCAACCGCGATCCGGAAAGAGGTCGTGCGCGGGAACCCGTTCGCGAAACTTTCATTCTCCCCGGGCGCAATCCCGCCGATTGCGCGGAATCTTTCGCTCAAATATACGACCGCGATTGGCCTCGGTATTCGGGCCGCCGCCGGATAGGCACTGCATATGCCCGCCCTTAACCTCCTCCCTCCCGCCGAGAAAGAGAAACTCGTCTACGTCTGGCGCGTCCGGGCGCTCATCGTTATCGCGAGCGGATTCATTGCCGTGCTCGCCGTTTCGTTCGTTCTCCTCCTGCCGACGTTTTTCCTCCTCGCCTTCCAGAAGACCGAGGCGATCCGCGCGGTAGCAATCGAGCGGGACGCCGAGGAGCGCACCGGCCTCACGAAACGCGTGGAGATCGTCGAGCGGGCGAACCGCCTCGGGGTTGCGGTACGCGATCACGAAGCAAAACGCGGAGATTTGTTCGGGCTCTTCGAGTCGCTGTTCCGGAATGTCCCGGCAGGCATCCGACTCGAATCCATTACCTTCCGGAGCAAGACCCGCGAGCTTACCATCAGCGGATTCGCTCCGGCGCGGCAGGTGCTCCTGCTCCTCTTGAAGAACATGGAAGAAAATCCGCGCATCGCCAAGGTGTCCTCGCCCGTGGCCAACCTCATCCGGGAGGCCGACATCAATTTTTCCGTTGCGGTAACGCTCCGGCCGTAGTGCCCCGCCTATGTGGATTATCCCTCACGGTCCCCGTCAGTTCTGGATGCTCGCGGCGTTCGCGGGCATCGCTGTTGGCACGGTTGCGTTCGTCTACGTCTACGGTATTTCGTTCATCGCGAGGGACTGGATGTTCCTCGCCGGAGCCCGGGCGGACCTCGCGAATGCCGAGGTGGTACGGCGCAATCTCAACGGCGCGGAGCAGAGGATCGCCGCTCTCGCGCCGGAGGTTGCCGCGACGCGGGCGAGCTTCGCGGATCCCCAAGACCCCCTTCCCTTCATCGAAGCGGTCGAGTTGCTCGGGCGGCGGCTCGGGGTGAAAGTGGAGCTTACCCTTGCCTCAGCCGCTGCTGCGGATCCAGCGGATGCGTACCGGGTCGCGGTGAGCGGCCCGTTTCCCCAGGTTGCGGCGTTCCTGCGGATGCTCGGGTCATTCCCGTTCCTCATCACCACGGGGGATGTCGAACTGAAGCGCACCGGCGCGATCACGGAAATGAGCGATCCATCCCGAGACAGCGTACGACTTTCGGTCGCGATGAAGTTTGTTCTCCCCTGAAGGTTTTCTGCCTATGAAGCAATTCCTGGAACGTTTCCGTTCGTTCAACCCGAAAACTGTTTTTCGGGGCGCGCCCTTGACGCTGACCCAGGCGCTCGGCGTTTCCTGGTGGGCAATGCTCATCACCGGCCTCGTGCTTTTTTCCGCCGACGGACTCCTGTTCTATCGGTACGGCCTCGGGCATGCCCCCCTCGCCGAAACAACGGATTCCTCCCCGGCGATCCGGGTGCGGGAGGACGTACTGAAGGGAGCAGCCGCCGCGCTCCATGTCCACCAGGCCGAATTCGCTGCGACAACGACATTGCCAGCGGACTTCCCGAACCCGTTCCGGTAGCGGTGCGTATGCCAAATCCCGCCAGCGCCTAGACGCCGGCGGATTCCTGTCGAGCGGTCTTCGTGGCGCTCGGCGGGAGCAGCGGTTCGATGGTACGCCAGATCGTATCGGCGGGCGCGGGCATGGTGGCGTCAACGACGGTGATCGCGTCGAGGTTCGCGGCCGCGATGGTGCGATAGTTCTCGCGGATCTTGGAAAGTTTTTCCCGTTTTTCAAAATGCGTGAGCGTTTGGCGCGATTCCCGCATGCGGCCGAGCGCCGCCGCGAGTTCAAGGTCGAGGAGGAATGTCCGGTCGGGCCGGAGAAATTCCGGCCCGAGGATTTCGCGATGGAGCGCGATCATGCGTTCCATCGGATGATCGAGCATGCCGTAGGCGACCGTGGAGAGCCAGTAGCGGTCGGTGACTACCGCGGTTCCTTTCTGGAGCGCCGGGAGGATGGTTCGTTCGATGTGGTCCTTGCGATCGAGAACGAACAAGCGCTGGAGCGCGAACGGTTCCGCCATGGGCGCTTTGCCGGTGAGGATCGCTCGGATATCGCGACCGATCGGACTATCGGTCGGCTCTTCCGTAAGCATTCACCTGCGTCCGCTCGCGCGGATGCGTTCGGCAATGGCCCTTGCCGCAGTGGATTTTCCGCAGCCGTCGATACCTTCAAAGGCAATGAAGAGACCCTGAGGTGGTCGCACTGAGGGAGCAAAGGCAAACGGCATAACGCGGAAATTGTACCACGATGTCGGCGCGTTGACGCCTAGCGCCGGCGCACATTAGGATGCATGATTGGGATAGCCGGGGTACGGCGGCACCGCTCCTCGGGCGCGGGCATCACGGTTTGGTGTTCTCTTGGGTGCGACTGCGTGATGATCCGCGAAGCGGAAAACCATGAAACACATTCTTCGACTCGAGAAGGTCATCCCGTTCCGGGAACTCCAGGACGCGTTGCGGAACGTGGTGTTCCGCGGGGTTTACAATACCCAAGGGGGGAAGCTTCGACCCTACGAACACGCGAAGTTCAGCTTCGCGACGGTCTATCCATTCAAAGGGATCGGCGTGCCCGCGGAGATCCTTATCGGAAGAAAGCGGGAGACGCTCTTTACTCCGCAGCCGACCATTTACCAGACACAGATCGAGATCACCGAGACCGTTGATCAATTTCTTCGAGGAGAGGGAATGAAGATCACCGACCTCGATGCCGGCGTGCAGTACTCCTGGGAAGGTCGTGGCGTATTCCATGTGCTGCCGCCCATTGTCGAGAAGCATATCTATCCGTTGCGTGACGGGTTCATCGACCTTTCGAAATTGCTCCACCGGTTCAGCGGCGCGTATGTCCGGGATGCACGGGGGAACCTGCACCACCTCGGGAATGCTGAGCTGCATAATTTTTTCATTGACGAGGTCAGTCAACTCGCCCACCTCGATACGTTGAACTCGAACGCTGCGATCATCAACTATGGGCTGCCCTACCACGGCGACCATACGTTTTACATCATCTGCGACGGCGCGCATCGGCTCGACTACGCCCTGGAAAAACTCCGCCGGCCGATCACCGTCATCGTGGCCGAGGCGAAGCATACGGCCGAGCCCCTGATGCCGTATTATGCATTCCCCGTGCCACTCCGGCCGACCGTCCGGCTTTCCAGCAAGAAAGCCGAAAAAATGTTCTACCGCCTCGAGTTGGATAAGATCCATTTGCTGAATGATTTCATTAAAAAGGTGCTCCATTACGACTGGGAGGTCGCCGGGTTGTTCGTCGGGAAGCTGCGCAGCAATGTCGAGATCTACTGACAACCAGCGGCTCGCCGAGGCGCTCACGATCGGCCTTTCCCGTTCGGTGCTGAAGCGGTCACGGAACCACCGCGGTCCGAACGCCGCGTCGTGCGCCATCTCCCGGAGCGGGAAGTATTACATCGGGGGGACCTTTGAATCCGATACGAACCTCTTCGATATTCCCTCGGAGCATGTGGCACTCCTTCGCGCCGTCCAACAGCGGGACCTCGGTATCCGGGAAGTCGTCACCCGCATCGCGGGCACAACCACAACGGTCTCGCCGCTCGTCCTCAAGTTGCTCGTGGATTTTGGCAAGCGGACGGGCAGAGCGATCGCCTACCGCGTATTCGACGAACGCGGACGGACGATATTCCGAACGCGAAATGTGGCGAACGTCATTCCGTTCTACCGGTCGGCCCAGACGAACGTCGGTCTCCCGGCGGCGGCTCCCCAAAAGAACTGGCAGCGGATAGCGGGGCGGGGGAGGGCGGAGGACCTCCTCCGGACCTCGGCGATGCGCGGTCTCCGGCGGGCATTTCCGCTCTACCCCGGGGCGAGCGCGTACGGGGCGAGCACTCTTGCGAAGAGCGGGAACATGTATTATTCCGGGCAATATTCGGCGTCGGAGCAGCGGCTCGGCCTGCATGCCGAAATGGCCGTACTGATTGCCGCGGTCATGGAGGGAGAGCGGGACATCACCCATCTCGGCCTGGTCTCGGATAAATTCGAGCGCGAGCCCCCGTCACTCTGCGGCGCCTGCCGCCAATTCGTCCTGGAGCTTTCCCGGAAGTTCGGCTGGCACATGGCCATCACCTGTTTCGCGAAACATGCCCGCGCTCGTTCCCGTGCTACCATTGGCACGCTCCTGCCGGGCCCCTGGGAGAGCACACCATGGTAACGAACCAGCAGCAGAGAACCCCGCCGTTCCCCCTGGTGGATGCGATCTTGGTCACCCCGAAGGAAAGTGAGCGAGGCGCGATCGGTATCTGCACCAACATGTCCGCACCCGGGCAGGTGTTGAACGAGATCGAAGAGCAGAATCGCCCGTTCGTTTCCGTGTTGGGTTCCCTCGTGGTCAACCGGGACGGGACCGAACGGATGGTCTTGAACTGCCTCGCACACCCCACGATCCGGTACCTCGTTCTCTTCTCCGAGGAATCGCGGACGTTCTCTCCGAGTACGAATCTTTTATTAGCGCTGCAGCACGGCATCGACACGACAAAGCCGGGGAACTACATTGTTGGCGGCAAAGCCGCGACGCCGCACTTCCCGAACCTTTCGAAGCGGATCGTTGACGCGTTCCGGGAGACGGTCACGGTCACCCCCCTCTTTATGTACCAGAACACCTTTACCGAGCCGGTGCTCCGGGATTATCTCGCATGGCTTCGGCCGCGGGTCGGTGATGAAATAACCGAATTTCTCCGGAAGGCGGCGGGGGAAAAGGCGATCTACTACGATACCCTGAATCAATTGGTCGGCCTCATCGGCGGGCTTCCGCCGGGGGAAAAGAATGCGATTGATCTTGACCCGAAGGAATTTCAGCACCTGCAGCCCCCGGTGGTGGAAATTCCGGAGAGGAAATTAAATCTCGCGGTGCCGTTTCGCGTTTCCGCCGACAGCGGGAATATCCGGCTCGACATCAACGTCGGCGGCGAGACATTTTTCATCCGCGGCAACGAGGACTTCCGTATGGAGTATTCGCTCATGAAGTTCCTCGGGGCGCGGAAGAAGCATCTTTCGCCGCTCGAACAATTGGCGCTCGGCGCTGAGCTCGCGCGCGCGGATACGGAGATCAAAAATGACATCTCCCTCGAACCGCTGGCGACCCCGAGCGACATCCGCGGCGCGAGCGAGATCGCGCTCGAACCGAGGGTCGCGCTGCTCAATGACAAGAAATACTACTATAAGGTGGGCGTGCGCGGCGACGGCGCGCTCTCGGTGATCGGTCTTGCGTTCGATATCTGCGAGGAGGTATTCGATCTCCGTTCGAAAGAACCCGGCGGGATTCTGGCGTGGCTTGCCGAGAAAAACCGGTTCGAGGAATACGAAATGGACATCCTCCACCGCATGGATGTCGGCGGGCAAATCGGGCGCGCCGCGATCGCCGCGAAGATGGGCTACGCGTTCGTCCAGGACTTCACGAGCATCTTCAAGATCAACAAAACCGGTCTGCCGCTTCTCATTGCCGAGGGCGACACGTTCCTCGACGTCCATAAGACCCTCCTCCGGAAACTTTACACCGAAGGGCTGACCGAGGAGCACGGCGATGCGCAAAAAGGGCTTGCCCGGAGCGGCGTGGTTCTCGCGATCTACCGCAATGCCGCAAAAGCGCTCGAAGACCTCCCGGCCTTCTATCGGCAGGGAGATCAGTCAACCGGAGAGATGCGCGCGAACTACCGCGAGCAGTTGCTCCGCTTCGACCACGACGGGGACTATAGCTACGGCGAGCGGACGCGGATTCACTTTGGTTTCGATCAACTGCCGAAAACCATGGAACTCCTCGCGCGGGACTCCGGGCGGGCTGCCGTTATCCAGCGCTACGATCCGGCCGCGGATATGGGCATGTTCACCGATCCGGCAAGCGGCAAGAGAAAATTCACCCACGATCCCTGCCTTGCCTACGACATTTTCATACCCCGCGGCGGCAAACTCCACTCGTTCCATATCGCCCGCGCTCATAACGCCGTCAACGCCTATCCGGAGAATATCTTCGGCCTCCACGACGCCTATGTAAGCACAATCCGCGACGGGGTTGGCCTCGGGGCGGGCGATATGTACATGCTCTCAAGCCGTGCGAACATTCTTCTCCTCACCGAGGAGCAGCGCGCGAAGAAGATTCTCATGGAGCCGTCCAAACCGCCGGGTGATATGGACGCGTCGAGCGGCCCCTACGAGATCGGCCCAAATATCGGCGGCGATATTACCGGGGGAGTGGTGGCGTATGCGTACCTGCCGCTCAGAGAAGTCGCGGGCGAGCAAACGCATGGCCTCATTGATCGGCTCAGGAATTTCGAGGGAGTGGACACGATCGAACGCGCGCTCCGCTACTATCGGGAAAAGGGCTCGAAGCACAACAACCCCGTACTCTCCGAGTACCAGGCGGGGAAGAGCGATCCGCAGGCCAACCAGCTCGTGTTCTTCCAGGCGAACGTCATGGGCGGGAAAATCCACGCCACCGCGGTCTTCGCGAACCGTTCCCCGGCGCGGTTCGGGGACGACCAGGGCGAGCTCAATTACCTTGCGACGCTCTTCGGCGAGGGACTCGGCGCACCGCTCGGCAACCTCTGCATGTTTTACGTCGGCTATCCTTCCTGAATGAGGAAAACAATTTTTATTTACGATTCGTAAATAAAAATGGATTTGCTCCGACCACATGCACTTCTCATCCGATCGGATTCACTACTCGCCAACATCCTCTTCGGGAATGCGATCGGATAGCAACGGTTCAACCAACATGATTGATTATCGGAACGTTATTCGCGTGGTCGGCTTTGACCTCGACCAAACGCTGTACCCGAAATCCCCCGAGGTGGATGCCGCCATCCAGGGTTACCTCTACGGGAAGATTGCCGAGCATCGCGGCGTTTCGCGCGACGTCGCGGCGGAACTTTTCCGAGAGCGCTACCGCGAGGGTCGCGGGCTCGGCGGCACCGCGACCCTCCGCGACCTCGGCATCCCGAACGCGAGCGCTATTATTCAGGAAGCGCTCGAGGCCGCGGATATTGCCGAATTCCTCAAACCCGACCCGACGCTTCTTGCCCTCCTCACTGAAATTCGCGAGCGCTACGGGAGTATCGATCTCATCACCGGTTCGAATCGTTCGAACGCGGAGAAAAAACTCTCTCACCTGGGTATCCCCATCACCCTTTTTTCTCATCTCATCACGGCAGACGATGCTTCGAAATCCACCGGAGAAGCGTACGAACTATGGTGCGGTCGGTATCCGGACGTGGCTCCTCGTCAGTTCCTCTACGTCGGTGACCGGGTCAGGTCGGATTATGAGATCCCGCGGCGCCTCGGCATCGAGACCGTGCTCGTGTATGTAAAAACCCCCGATCCCGGGGTTTTGTGTCCGCAATTAGCGTCGCCGCTTGAACTCCGCGCGCTCTTACTCTAACGCACCGGCATTCCCGAGCGGCCGCGTGTCCACCGTCGCGGGGAAGTGCTTCGTCCGTTTTTCCCGGATCATCGCCGGCACGTCGTCGAGTTCCCGGTAGCGCCGAAAGTCGTACATCGGGTGGTCAATGCCGAGGAGCATGCGCGTCACAGGGGTGTCCTCGTGGGCGACGGCGAGCGTTGGTTTTCCGAACTTCTCGAGGGCCGCACCGAGTTCGTAGCCGAGCCCGATCGCCGGAAGATCGCAGATCGCGACGAAGAGGTTGCAGCCGGCGATGCATTCTTGGATATCCCACTGGTAGACGCTCGTCGGCGTGCCATCCACGAGTCCGACGAATTCGAGCATCTCGAATTCATCCCGGAGTTGGTCTTTGAGGCCCGCAACTGCGTTCCGGAAATCCTCGGGAGCTTGGGTGAGCGAACAACCGATGTAGAGTTTGGGTCTTCCCTGCATAGGCATCATTGTATCGAACCAGCGGATTGTGGAAACCCCCGGCGCGTGGCCGCG
>Ga0209541_10015786_pt1 | contig 11239 bp, 14 predicted proteins | sample RifCSPlowO2_01_FD_184027 | JGI IMG/M metagenome (GOLD analysis project Ga0209541, IMG submission 184027) | Groundwater microbial communities from Rifle, Colorado - Rifle CSP2_plank lowO2_0.1 (SPAdes) (version 2) | ecosystem: Environmental > Aquatic > Deep subsurface > Groundwater | place...
CCCCTAAATTTATTCTATTTCACTTATGGAATTGCCAGAAGTTAATATTGGAATGGTGGGACATATTGACCACGGAAAGACAACTCTAACCGAGTCTTTAACTGGAGTCTGGGCTGCAAAACATTCTGAGGAATTAAAGCGTGGGATTACAATAAGACTTGGATATGCTGATGCGACTTTTTATAAATGCTCAAAATGCGAAGCTCCTGAATGCTATTTAACTTCCAATAAATGCGTAAACGGCCATGAGGCAAAAAAATTGCGCTCAGTTTCTTTTGTTGACGCTCCTGGGCACGAAACTTTGATGGCAACTATGTTATCCGGAGCTAGTTTAATGGACGGAGCAATTTTAGTAATTGCAGCAAATGAAAAATGCCCGCAGCCGCAGACAAAAGAGCATTTGATGGCACTGGATATAGTTGGAATAAAAAATATAATTATTGCGCAGAACAAAATTGACCTTGTTTCAGAGCAAAGGGCAAAGCAAAGTTATGATGAAATTAAAAATTTTGTAAAAGGAACTGTTGCAGAAAACGCTCCAATAATTCCAATAAGCGCGCAGCACCGCGCGAATATGGATATTCTGATAGAAACAATTGAGAATAAAATTAAAACTCCTTCAAAAAATGAAAATGCCGCTCCTTTAATGTTAATTGCACGCAGTTTTGATATAAACAAACCAGGAACTCCAATTGATAACTTACACGGAGGAGTTTTGGGTGGCGCACTTGTTGATGGAACTTTAAAAACAAACGAAGAAATTGAAATCGCTCCAGGGTTTGATTCAAAAAGCACAGTTAAAACAAAAATTGTTAACATAAATGCAGTGAATCAGAGCGTAAAATCTGTTACGCATGGGGGGACTTTCGGAGTGGAAACACTTTTGGATCCCAGCTTAACAAAAGCAGATAGTTTATCTGGCAGAGTTGCAGGACTTCCGGGAAAATTGCCGCCCATTTATACGCAATTAAATCTTGAAGTTCACTTATTAAAGAGAGTTGTTGGAGCTGAAGAAGAATTAGAAGTCAAACCGCTCGCAATTGGAGAAACTCTAATGCTAAACGTTTGGACCGCAACAACAGTCGGAATTGTTGCTTTGGGTAAAAAAGGAACTTTTTTGTTCAATTTAAAAATTCCCGTTTGCGCAAAGCAAGAGGCAAGAGTAACTTTAGCAAGAAGGTTTGGAACAAGATGGCGATTGATTGGGTACGGAATTATAAAATAAGTTATCTAAGCTTGGAACGGGAAGCCATTGTTTAATTCTTGTGTGATTTTCAAGCATTGACTTAATATAATCTCTGCATTCCTGCTCGTTTTTTTCTTTCATTTCCGCAGAAATAAACATTGTCTGCAAATCATCCAAACCTCCAAGCGCCAGGAAAAATCCGCTCATATAGGAATCATCAATTGTGTATTTTTTCTCAAGATTAATTTCTGGCCCGAAAATTTTTATAATATCCCCGCTGTCTAAAGTTTTAACTCCAAAGACTTTTGGATTATCTTTATGATTTTTAAAAACTAATTTTAAAATTTCTTGCGCAAAATAATCAAAAATTTTTCTTCTTGAGAAAATTCCGCTCAACCCCCTATTGTGCACAGAAAAATTTGAAATAAAATTTTGCTGTTCGTTGCTCCAGTATGTATGTCTAATTGATTCCAAAAACACGTGCTTTAAACAAAAATAATAAGTTTCGTGGACTTTTGTTGTTTTATCTTCAGTTATATTGCTGTTTAACTTAAAGGAGAATTCAGGATTTCTTTCGCAGCCGCGGATTTTTTCAGAGCAGTATTTTTCCATAACTCTTGCCTAGCATTAGTGGATAAAGTATTTAAACAAATCATTCTTATTTTGCGGACATGAAAATTTCATCGTTAATATCAATTTTGGCGCTTCTTGGAGTTTTGATAATTGCAGGATGCATTTCACAACCCAAATCATCTGGAAGTGTTGCCCCAATCATAAATATTAGCGCTGAGATTGAAAAAGCAAAAACTGCTGCTACTACGCCGCCTACTGAGGAAAACGCTTCTGAAGCGCTTAAAGTTATTAGGGGCGAAGACCCAACCACGCAAGTGAGTGAATATTTAAAGGCACATCCAGTTGCAGTTTTTCCAGGAATATCTAATAGAATAATTGAAGTTGAGTTAGGGGAGAATCGATCGATTTTAAGATTTAGAACAAGCACCCCAAATCCAAGGCAGGAATCGATTTACTTGCTGGGGGTTCAATTTTTAGTATTTTCTGATGTTCCTATTGCAAACGTAACTGGATATAATGAGGAAGGAAAAATCATAATGTCCCCTGATTCAAGGACACAGGAAAAGCGTAGCATTTATTGGAAAAAATATCGTACTCAAACAGATTGGTTTCCAAATTTAGCATTGCAGGCCGAGTGCAAAGTTGATATTGATTGCAATGATAAAAGTAATTGTACAAAAGATCTTTGCTTGCCAGACGGATTTTGCTCAAATGCAAAAATTGTAAGCACTTCCTGCCCTTAAAATTTATTTTACGTTAACCGGTCCATCGCTTAAAGACCCGCCTGGGCCCCAGCTTTCTATTTCATTTATAGTGATTTTTTTAACATCCGTTCGATCGCGCAGTTGCTTAACCATTGCTGCCCATATATCATGCGCATGCTCTCCAACTGTGCTTATGTGCAAATCAATTTTGCTCGCAACAATGTTATAATTAATTCCAACTAAAGAATGCCTCCAATCAACTCCATGGTGGGCTTTTGTCAAATGCACCCAGTATTGTTTTTCAGTTGGATAAGAGCGGCCTGATTCCTCTGGAACTAAAGCTTTTACTTTTTCCAAGCTCTCAAATCCTTGTAAACGCGCAAGATCTTGAATAAGTTTTGTAATTTCTGCGCCCCTTCCGTACTTAGGCTCATATAAAATCTCAACTTTGTACTTTGTACCAAAAGTCATTTCAGCCCCCACTAGCTATTATATCTTGGACGTGCGCTTATATAAATCTTGAGATAATTAATTGAGGCTATGAAAGTACATAAAGTTCTTGCAGACACAAACACATTAATCTACGCGGCTCAGAAAAAGCGTGATTTATTTGATGATTTGCAGAAATATCTTGGCGCGTTTGAGCTAATTGTTCTTAGTGCTGTAAAGGAAGAGCTTGAAAAACAGGCTGAGCGAGCAAAAAAATTAAAGCGAACGCGCTCTCCTGCGAAAATTGCCCTTGAATTATTGCGTGGCCACGCGAAAACAGTGCAATATTCAATTAAAGGAAAGAGCACAGATGATTTGATTTTGGATTATGCTAAGAAAAATGATTGTTTAGTCTTAACAAATGATCGCTCATTAAAAAGAAGGCTTGCGGCCGCAGGAGTGAAAGTTGTTCCAGCAGAACTTTTTACAAGAAAATTTGGTTAAACGCTATATTTATATATTAATTTATTTGTATAAATCTGAAGCTTTTCTATAAAAATGTCTGAACTAGTTGAGAAAATTTTCAGCGGAGGGAAAAAGTAAAATGTTAGCATTCCCAATTGTAGCCAGTGGCTTAGCTATTGGATTTGCAATTTTTCTAATTCTCGAAATATCAAAGCTGGATACTGGCACTCCAAAAATGCAGTCAATTGCTGCTGCGATTAAAGAAGGAGCGATGGCTTACTTGAACAAACAGTATCAAGTTGTTTCTATTTTTGCAGTTATAATCGCAGTTATTTTGTATTTTGTTCTAAACTGGCAAACCGCAGTTGGATTTTTAGCAGGCGCATTTTTATCCGCGCTTGCAGGATATATTGGAATGTCAATCTCTGTGCGCGCAAATGTTAGAACTGCACAAGCTGCGAGCAAGGGCTTAAAAGCAGCTTTAGCAGTTGCATTCAAAGGCGGCGCAGTTACAGGAATGTTTGTTGTAGGGCTTGCCTTGTTAGGAGTTTCTGTTTTCTATTTGTTGTTTGGAGATCCACTTTTAATTATAGGATTTGGATTTGGTGCAAGTTTAATTTCCCTTTTCGCAAGAGTTGGCGGAGGAATTTATACAAAGGCCGCAGATGTTGGCGCAGATTTAGTTGGAAAAATCGAAAAAGGAATTCCAGAGGATGATCCCAGAAATCCTGCGGTAATTGCTGATAATGTCGGGGATAATGTCGGGGATTGCGCAGGAATGGCTGCTGATCTTTTTGAAACCTATGCTGTAACAGCGATAAGTGCAATGCTTCTTGGATTTTTGCTTTTTAATGGGGCGCAGGAAGCAGTTGTTTATCCACTTTTGCTTGGCGCAGCAGCAATTATTGCTTCTGTAGTCGGTACATTTTTTATACAATTGCCCTCAAATAAAAACATAATGTTTGCTCTCTACAAAGGAGTGATTGTTTCAGGAATAATCGCAATAATTTTGTTTTTTGTTATAACAAATTATTTCGTAAATTTTGTTTCAGCGCCGATTAATTTATTCTACTCTGCTCTGATCGGATTTTTAGTAACATTTGCGATGATTGTAATTACTGAATATTTTACAAGCAAAAAATTCAGGCCTGTTTTAAAAATTGCAAAGGCTTCTCAAACAGGAGCTGCAACTAATCTAATAACAGGATTAGCAGTAGGGATGGAGAGCACATTCTGGCCAGTTTTAGTAATTAGCTTTGGAATTTTAGTTTCATATTGGTTCGCAGGGCTTTATGGAATTGCAATCGCAGCTGTTTCAATGCTGTCCTTTACAGGAATTATTGTCGCAATCGATTCCTATGGCCCGATAACAGATAATGCAGGCGGAATTGCCGAGATGTCTAATTTGAGTTCTGCTGTGCGCAGAGTAACAGATGCTTTGGATGCAGTTGGAAATACAACAAAGGCAGTTACAAAAGGATATGCTATTGGCTCTGCAGCTTTAGCCGCTCTAGTTTTATTTGCTTCTTACACACAAGAGCTTTCACAGCGCGGAGTTCAAGTCGCATTCGATCTTTCTGATCCATTAATTTTAGTCGGACTGTTCCTTGGGGCACTCTTGCCTTTTGTTTTTAGCTCAATGTTAATGCTTGCTGTTGGAAAAACTGCTTTTGAAGTCGTAAATGAGGTTCGCAGGCAGTTCAAACAAATTCCTGGAATAATGAAATTCAAGGCAAAGCCTGATTATGCAAAAGCTGTTTCAATTGTTACAAGTGCAGCTCTGAAAAAAATGGCACTTCCTGTTCTTTTAGCAGTTTTAGCTCCTTTAATGGTTGGAATTTTTCTTGGAGTAAAAACTTTGGGTGCACTTTTGGTTGGGACAATAATTTCTGGTTTGCTTTTAGCAATTCAAATGACATCTGGAGGCGCAGCTTGGGACAATGCAAAGAAATATATAGAAGATGGAAACCTTGGTGGGAAGGGAAGCGACACTCATAAAGCGGCTGTTGTTGGTGACACAGTTGGAGATCCATTTAAAGATACAGCTGGCCCAGCATTGAATCCTTTGATAAAAGTTGTAAATATGATTAGTTTGTTATTCATAGGATTAATAGTTGCAAACGCTTTGATTTAAGGAGGAAAAATGTACCATATAATAGAAATTGATGACACAGTACGAGTTCCGCCGGAACATTTTGGCGGAAAACTAGATGATACGCTGAAAAAAATTTTATCAGAAAAATATGAAGGAAAAGTTGATCGTGATATTGGTGCGATTGTTCTAATCATAGATGCAAAAACAGATGGAATTGGAAAAGTTATTCCTGGAGATGGAGCTGCTTATTATGAAACAGTTTTTAAGGCACTTGTTTACAAGCCGGATTTACAGGAAGTAATAGATGGGGAAGTAATTGAAATAGTCGAATTTGGTGCTTTTATTCGTTTAGGGCCGCTTGATGGATTAGTGCATGTCTCACAGATAGCCGATGACTTTTTGAACTATGATTCAAAAGGTTCGCGCTTTGTTGGAAAGGCGAGCAATAAAACCCTTCAAGAAGGTGATAAAGTGCGCGCCAGAATAGTAACAATTAGTTTGAAAAAAGCAAAGGAAAACAAAATTGGATTAACAATGCGCCAGCCCGGATTGGGGAAGTTTGAGTGGCTTGAGGCGCCGGAAGCAGCGGTTGCAGAAGGCAGAGAAAGGAAAAAGAAACGAAGAAAGAGGAAGAGTGCATAGATGAGAAAAGCTTGTAAAAAATGTCGATTTATAACATCAGAGTCGATATGCCCAGTTTGCAAAAGCGAAGAGCTCTCAGGCAGATTTAGTGGGGTTGTAATAATCTTTGATCCAGAAAATTCTGAGATTGCAAAAAAACTCACAATAAAACAAAAAGGGGAGTACGCTTTAATCGTGCAATAATGGAAGTCAAGATAACTAAACAAATTGAAAATAAACTTTTAAACCGCAAAGAATTGCGTGTTCTAATAGATAATAATGGGGCAACTCCAAAGTCAGATGATATCGCAGGAAAAGTGGCCGCACTTCTAAATGTTGATAAGAATTTGATTGTTATTGAGACAACGCATCAATATTTTGGGGTTCGAAGGGCAGAGGCTTATATAAAAGTTTACAACACTTTGGAAGATTTGCAAAAAACAGAGCCAAAGTCAAAAGAGAAAAAAGAAAAAGCTCCTGCAGCTGAAAAGAAAGAGGAGGCAAAGGCTACATAATGGTTAAAAAAGTTAACAAGCGTGAACTGTTTTTAGTTCAGGGCGAGAAAATTGTCCGGAAATTAAGAAACTGCCCGCGCTGTGGGCCTGGAATTTTTCTTGCAAAGCATTCTAACAGAGAGAGCTGCGGAAAATGTGGATATACTGAGTTTGCAAAGAAATAGTCAAATAGTAGAATTTCTTAGAAATTTTTCACAGAAGTATAGGCCTGAGCTTTCATACTTTTATCAAAGTTACTTGCACTGGTATTGATTTGAGGTATTGCGGATCATTGGTTACAAATGTTATGAGGCCTGAAAATCTAATTGTTTTGTCGGCACCCCATAAATCACTTGTATACGATTGTAGTCCTGATGAAATCTTAAATTCTACAATTTCTCCTGGGTCTATTTTATTTTTAGGCTTATCAAAAGAAAAACTAGCCGCCGGTCCTTGTCCTTTGCTAACCACCTCATTAAATCTTATGTAACAAGTATCAGATCCGATATTCTTAATTTTTACGTGCTTCCCTAACTCATCATTATTTTCAACACCATTCTGGGTCAGTCTAATATCAAGATCAACTTTTGTTTGGTTAAAGGCAAGTTTGCACCCTTCTTTAGGAGGTTCATTTATCCTTATGGTTGGGTCCCCTAAAATATTGAAATAGTGCCTTGTACTAAAAGCTTCGTGCAATCTACCCCCAGCACCTACAATAAAAAACGACAGATCGTTAAAGTTGGGCTCGAATGGGCTTAATGTAAAAATAGGAAGGCTTGCTGCATAAGCAGCCAATCCATTTCCTTCAAAAATATGCGCAGTTGCTAAATTATCTTTAACATTGAATGATCCTACTGAACATGACTGAAAAATGGTGAATAAGGCACCTGGCTTGTTATCAACTAATTCAGAATATGTTATTGTATCTGTTTTCTCTCTGCCGCTCATAAACGATGTTGTTCCGCCGTGTGCATTTACCAATTCGAATTTATAAGGTTCTTTTTGTTTTGACAGATACGTAGCTTCAGTGTTTTCTTCAGGAGACACAGCTGCTATGACATTTAATTTATCTTCAGTGGTTATGTGAGTTTCATCTACAAAATGTTTTTTAGCTTCCGAGAAACACTCATTAGATTGTTTGCAAGCATTTAATGTAGGGTCAGGTCCGTAGATAAGAGCGCCTTCGTATTTTAAATTTCCTTGCCTGTAGTCGTGGTTTCTATCAAAATAACTTTTAAGTAATTCCATTCTGTCAGATTTTCCCAGTGTAGGCATGATTCTGCCGCTCCATCTAGAGATACTCTTCTCGAAGCCCGCCCCCATAGTTACTTCGAGATATGATGCAATACATTTTCCTTCTTGATCCATTAAGTTAGGATCTTTGCATTCTGTATTAATTTTTTCTGTGTAAAGGTTCTTGTCTTCTAGGTCAAGATACCACGAATCGCTGGCCGCAGGGCTTTGCAACACGCCCTTTGTGCTTAGATACTGCCATGGTATATCCCCAATAAATATGATACCTGCAAAATCACCATTATTATTCTTCTCCTGGGTTAATGATGTTTTAACTTCTGAAGGAGAGCCATAATTTTTGTCTAATATTTTTACGCTGTTCTTAAGGTCTACAGATATATCGTTCGCGAATCTATCTATTTCAGATTTTAACATTTGATAGGTGGTTGCGTCCACCACCAAGACAATTTTCTTTGGTGCTATTACTGGAAGGTCTGAATAGAAAACATCTGAAGTACTTACTCCCTTCTGCGTTACTGATTTGCTTTCAGTTACAGCTGGCTGCGGTTCAGGTTTACCTTCTGGTTGGTTTTTTTGTACCTTTGTTAGTGAAAAAACTGCGATACCTATTACAACAACAATAACAATGCCTATTAAAACTAAAGCCCCCTTATTCATTTTATAACCTACTAGAATTAATAAATTTATACTTTTTGCACAATCAGCGTTAATGTTTTTGTAATCTCAGGAATTTTTCTTATTTCATCTATAACAATATTTTTTAGTTTGATTTCATCTGTTGCTTCAACTCTTACAACCAAATCATAACTTCCAAAAGTTATGTTAGCACTTTTCACTCCACTAATTTTTTTAAGCTTATCTAAAACTTTCCTTTCAGAGTTTGGATTCACTTTTCCTAGAATGTATGCTCTTATCACAGCAATCACTTTTTTAAGAATAACTGTTTACCTTTTTTTCCCTGCCATTCTTTCCAGATGCATGCGGACATGTGGCAAGTGCTCAAGATGTTTTTGTCTTCTGAAGGATGCCCACATAACTGCAATTGCAGCTCCGGCAACTCCATAAAAGTCATAGAATGGAGAGCTCATCCAAGGATGCTGTGCAAGCCAAGCAATTCCCCATCCTATTAAAACTCCAAAAATCATCCAGCCAACAAAATAGCCCATATCCTCTATATTATCACGCAGGGTATCTTTTTGTTCCATATTTTGAAGTAAATTAATATTGTTTATATACTTTATTGTTTACTGCCCCTCTTTTTTAAATTATAAAACAGCATTCCTATAGCAACAACTGCAACTGCTACAATTATTATTATGAGTGTGGTCTGCGGAATTATGGGTTTTTCCGCTAGGGGTGGCTGTATAACTTCTTCTGGGAGTGTAACCTCTGCTGGAGTTTCTTCTGGTGCACCTATTTCAGGAGCTGGAGGAGCAGCTTGTACCGCAATTTTTGCTCCCCTAAGTTTTGTAACAGTTAATTCAGCTTTATTAGCTGATACACTATTTACCAAGACTCTCAAGTCTTTTGTACCATCCCCATCAACATCAATTTCTTGGGTACTCCCAAGATTAGCCGATAGCAAAATTGCTCCACTTGGCTGGAAAGGCCCTAATAAAACGAGTGTTACTACTGCAAGTAATACCACCGATATCACTGTTAAAGTTTTTCCTGTTTTCATTTTATGTCAATCAGCACAGTCGTGCCTGTTATGTTCAAAACCTTTACTGTGTATTTTTCAGAGATATTTTTTTCTTTGGGAATTCCAAAATCAACAACTATCCTGTCTCCACTTGAAACATTAAATTTGCGCTGTGCAACATTAGAGGGAATTGTAAATACTATCCCACTTCCTCCGCCCCCTCCTCCACCGCCGCCTCCCCCTCCGCCACTAGTGCCACCGTCTCCTGCAGAAGGAACAGTATAGCTTACTGAAATTGAGTGAGAGCCAGAATCAACATTATCTAGCGTTAAGCTTCCGATAGTGATGTTTCCATCTCCGCTTGTATACGATTGCCCGTCTATTTTAACACTATAACTGGCAATAGTGGAATCCAGTCCTGGCACTCTGTCAGTCAGATTAAGCCTGCCTTTCATCGGCACCTGAATTGTTGCATTGAATGAGTTGTACGAGCCAGCTGTCCCTGGGGTGCGGTTTGTATAATTCATTGTTGGGAAGCTCATATATGTTGTAAAGTTCATAGCAACAAAAGATGAATTGCCTGTCTGCCCCCCGGGAATCCAGTTGTTGAAACTGCTGTTAAGCATTAAATCCACAAACTGGAACCATATGCTAACCCCGCTCCCCGACATCGGACCAGCGCTATCAGTTATGTTTACATTTTTTGTATAATTTGTTACTGCAAACCAAGGACGCGACCACGCGCCCGGTGTGAGTTTATTAGAAGAGTGCTTGAAACTTGCATTGTCAAAATCAGATATATTTGTTGTAACACCTGCATTAGTTCCATTTATCACAGTGGCGTTCTTTGGCATCATAAATCTGATAGACAAATTGCTCAGTGTGTAATTATCCAATCCATTTGAAATATTCACCAAGTATACAGTGGTTATGTTCTCCCCCAATTTTGGGGGTGCATTCATGTCAAACCCGCTTATTTGCTGCGCCAGCGCATAAACCGGCGATGATGTTCTTTGGTTTGCAAAATCCATTAATGTGAGTAATATGCTTATATCTGTATTATTCAGATTTGTAATATTTGTTGCAATAATCCTGAGCATCGGGCTGTTTGCATTGTAATTTGGATTGAAATAAAGATTTATTCCTTTCAGATTGGTTAGATTATTATCGTCATAAATTCCTGCATTTGAAGAATTTACAGGAGCAGTCCCATTTACTCCATACCAGACCGTAAAGCCGCTTTGCGCTGGCAGCCCCATTATCATTGTCATATTTTGCCCCATTGGCCCGGGAACAGTTTGCTGCCTTATGAGAAGTGGCATTAATGTCTGGTTTCCGGCAGCTGCAGGAGAATTTATGTAATAAGTTTGTTGAACAAAATCAGTGGTGCTGTTATTGATATAGGGGACAACTACTCTAAAAGTGAGGTTGTAGCTGAACAGCTCCATATAAAGCGGATCAGTAGAGTTGCTCGCAGCCTCCATTGGAGTCCTGTCCATGTACATAATTTCTGTAAAAGAATTTGAAGCCGGAACAGGATAACCAAGTGTTGAATTGTAAGTCATCAGAGGAGCATTCATAATATAACCATTTCTTGTCTGGTTCCAGTTTGTTATGTAAACAGTTCCATTTGCTGTGACGTTGGCTGCATATGCATATGGCCTTGGGTTTATCCAGAATGAAGTTGAATTGTGCTGAACTGGGTTTGATCTATTGCTCACCAAGGTTGTTGTTGAGTTATTTGTAGCATTTGTAATTGCGTAAATAAGTGCCGGA
>Ga0209541_10015787_pt1 | contig 11239 bp, 3 predicted proteins | sample RifCSPlowO2_01_FD_184027 | JGI IMG/M metagenome (GOLD analysis project Ga0209541, IMG submission 184027) | Groundwater microbial communities from Rifle, Colorado - Rifle CSP2_plank lowO2_0.1 (SPAdes) (version 2) | ecosystem: Environmental > Aquatic > Deep subsurface > Groundwater | place: Rifle...
AACGCCACTCTTGGCCCAAAATTTCCGCATATTTCTTCTTTTGGCGGATTGATTAATATTTCAAAACTACTTGCTTTTCCAAGCGGATTAAAGGGAGATGGGGCCTCAATTACTCCCTCTGCTCGGCTTGCTTTTTCGGTAGCAGATGGTTGAGATATAATACTTACAACAATGTACAGGAGTATTCCTATCAAGGCAATAATTACAATTGTAATCGCAACCTCATGGGATTCCATAAGAAAAAATTAGTTCGCATGCATTAATAAAAGTTTGCCTTCTTAATCTTCAATTCTTGTTATATTATCACTGCCCTTAAACATGTAAGTATGACCATTATATGAAAAAGTTCCATTCACTTCAAAGTGAATATCCAGAGTTTCGCCGCGCGCTGCAAGGGCCTCTTCAATATCCTCGCGCTCAAATTTAATGTTGTGGCCTGCTATATCAACATGCTGTGCATAATCACACACCCCGCTAAGAATTTCAGCATCTTCGTATGGAGCTGGGAAATTTATATGAACTGTTAAAATCCCTGGATTAACTTTCAAAACCTCTGGAGTTATTTTTAACTGATCTTCTCCTACTAGTTCCAATGCTGTTGTAAACTGAACTGAATCTGAATTGCTGTTTCCTGCTAAGTCAGTTGCTTTTAGTGTGAGAGTATGAGTTCCAAGCCAATTAGTGATATTAGTTGGGTCTTGAACAACTGTTCCATCTATATCCCAGACTTTAGTTAAGCTATTGCTTGGGGTTCCCTGCACTTGCGGATCGCTTGCTGAGTACTGAACTGGCAAAGGCTCTAAAAAGGAATATAAATCTTTTAATGGGTCAAGCCAGACATCAACATTTGGCTTTGTTTTGTCCAATTTGATTTGTTTTTTAATTGTATGCACTTCTTCATTTTCAGCATTATCAGTGCTCCAATACTCAATCCAGTTATCATCGTCTTCGTAAGTGATTATAGGCTGGCCATTAGTGCCCAAAGATTTTATTCCCTGCGTAACTCCATCGTGATAAATTGTGTAATAAGTTTTATTTATTCCTGCTAAATTATCCGAGCTTGAGAGGGTTATTTGTATATTTGAGTTGTGCCACAAACTATCTATTCCAGCAGCAGTTGTACTTGGAGCGGTTCTGTCTATTCTCACAGTTGCGGTTTTCTGTGCTTCAACATTTCCTGCAACATCTATTGAATAGTACTTTATTGTATGCGCTCCTTCAGGAGAAATTAGTAAAACCGTTCCTTCAACAAACCCTGCTCCATCTATTGAATAGAAAGTTTTCGCAACTCCGCTTGCGCTATCAGTTGCGCTTAAAGTAACAGTCACATCCTTGTTTACCCATACAGCAGGAGCATTGTCTATTGTATTAGGAGGTGTTCTATCTATCAAAACCTCAGCTGTTTTTACTGCACTTGTAAGTCCTGCGTTATCCTCTGCATAATAATTGATGTAATTTCTTCCCTCTTCGCTCACATTGATTGTGTTCCCACTTATATTGGGGTCGCAGTTATTTGTTTGCGTAACGCAATAGTATGTTGCTGCAATTCCACTCATTGAATCAGATGCACTTAAAGTTACAATAATATCTTCTTTGTACCACCCGGAAGGAGAATCATCCTCAATTTCAGGGGGCGTTTTATCAATTTTTAGCTGAACTAGCTTTAATTCTTCCTCATTACCTGCCCTATCAATTGCCCTATAAGTAAAGTTTGTTTCTCCTTCTCTACTTACCACAACTGGATTGTTATAGTTTTCATAAAATTCATCATCGTAATCATACTCTATTCTGGCAACTCCGCTCTGATCATCAGTTGCTTCTATTTCAATTGTGACATCTGTTATATACCACTCATTATTTCCTTGCTCGCCCTGCCATGTTGCTGTTGAAACAGGAGGAGTTGTATCATCAAAAACTTCAAATGCCACAAAGCCAGTTGCATAGTTTCCTGCATTGTCCCATGCTTCAATAAGAAGCTTGTGCAGTCCTATTCCAATATCCCTTAGGGTAGCAAATGTTCCCTCAATTATAACACCATCAAGCTTTACAATAACATCGAAAACACCACTAAGAGAATCAAAGGAATCATAAGCGATTTCAATAAACTCCTCTGAGTAGTAATAGTAGTAACTTCTCGGGGAGAAAATATTTATTTCAGGAGGAGTTTTGTCAATTTTTAAAGGCGAAGATTTAATTTGCCCAACATTGTTTGCATTATCAACTGCATAATATCTGATGTAAGTAACATTCTCATCAGTTATTGTAAAGTTATAGCTACTAGTATTTTCAGCAACTAATAGAGGGTCGCAAGTATTTTCTTTGTCAGTACAATAATAGAGATAAGCAACGCCGCTTAGATTGTCTTCAGCAGTTAATTTTGCCTCAACAGTTTCATTCATCCAGTCACGCGGAATATTTGTTATAATTGTTGGAGCGGATTTGTCAATCTTTACTATAATGTTTTTTAGAGACTCAATATTGCCTTCAAAAGGAGCAACCTGAATATTTAGATTTGAAATTTCCAAATTTCCACTTTGTGCAAAAAACTTCAAAGGAATTGTGCAAACTCCAGAGGCATCTGCACAGGCTCTTAAATGCTCATTGAGCTCTGCTGAGAAATCAGGAGTTGTTACTTTTGTTGTAAGTGCACCGCTGTGCTGCCATTCATAATCCCCATCAGCGCCCGCATCCATATTTGGATTCAATGGGAATATTTCAAATTTCTCAACAATGAAACTGACGTCAAGTGTGCCACCATCCCTACATGCACAATAAGAGCAGCTCGGACCTCCTGTATAGGTTATTGTTACTTTCTTGGAATCATATGTAAGTGCCATGGTAGGGGCTATGCTTTGCTTTTCAAACGTTGTTATTTTCCAACTTGGGTCAGTCAATTCAACAAAAGCGCTTATCCCAGGATAGGCTCCAGATGCCCCGCCTCGCACAGTAATCCTGTATTTCTGCCCAGGAATTATTGATTCTCTTGCAATTGAGTAGGAATTCCACTCAGGGGTTGGATAGCCGGCCCACATGCATGTATTAAGGGGTTGAACAGTTTCGTTAAGACTCTCTTCTAAATTCGCAGAAACAGTCTCGCCAAGTGCGGTTGCTTTTCCAAAGATTTGATAATTTTGCGCATTCCCAGCTTGCTGCGTAATTGCTGCTTTGATATCAAAATCTGAAAAGGCGGAAAAAAGGTTGATTTTAACATTGTCAACAAAAATCTCAACTCCCTGCGCCCTGAAGTCTGTGCCGCAACTGTCCTGGGCCACAAGCACGATTTCGTTTTCAGCGCCTTTTGTGAAATAGTTAATTAAATTATTGTTTGCGGCATTATCAATGAAAAAGCGATCACCACCTGCGCCACCTCCGAGTGCAGCAGCAACTCCATTTATTCTTGCCTGTGTGCTATCATCGATCCAAGAATACTTTATTTTTACACTGCTTGCTGAGTCTGGAACAAATAATTTTCTTCTGAAATATTTGTAATCAAGTTGTGTAGAATAATCACCTGAGCATGGAGCAAGATTACTTGGAACTCGAACAAATTCGATTGTACTTAGGTCAGGCGCTGCTTCCCAGCCACTTGTTGGAACTTGAGCATAAGTGAATCTAAAATCAATATTGTCCAGACGATATGGAGCAATATTCCAAATTATTCCCTCTCCGGGCCCATCATCTGCCATTTCCCAGCCTGCGGAAGAAGGTGTAGTAGGTAATGCTGTTGACTTTCCTTGAACATCAAGAGTTGCAGAGATAATTTTTGCATCCTTTGGAATTGAAAGATTAACTATTTCTTCGGCCTTAAATAAAAGTGTTTTTTTAGCTGAACCATCTGAAAAAGTTGTGATTGAAAACGGATTCGCACCTTCCAAAATTCCTGCATTATCAATTGAACGATAATAAAGCGTTGTTGTCCCTTCATTTGCAATCTGAACAGGCTCAGTATACTGCAAAAAGTTTCCAGAGTTATCAAAATTGTAGCCAGTTTCTTTTAGTCCTGATTTTTCATCTTTAGCTGTTAGTTCAACTTTCACATCGCTTCCAAACCATTCATTGTTTCCAAGCCTGCCCTCAATTATATTTGCAGAGGTTTCCGGAGGGATTCTATCAATAACACTGAACACTGCTGCTTTTTTAACTGTTCTTCCAAGATTGTCAGTTGCTGTAACTGTTAAATTGTGCTTTCCTAGAGTGAAATTAAACAAATCAAACGCATCTCCATTATTAGCTGGAGTTGTATCTAATTGCGCGCTAATTGATTTAAGCCCTGCCTCGGCTGTTGCAGAGAAATCAAGAGTTAAGTTTTCTTTGTAAGAGTATCCCTTTTGCAAGGGGGAACGTATTGCAATAACAGGCGGCCTTAGCTCAAAAACTTCCAAGTCAAACTCAACAATATTGTTTGTTTCATTTGGCTCAGAAAGAACATTAAAGATATCAGTAAAAACTTTAAGCCTGTATTTTCCTACAGGGAGAGTAAAACTGTGGTTAACAAAATAAGTTGAGTGGCTTGGAATGTTCAAAACTTGCTCAGTAATTGTTTTGACGCCTTCTATTATTAGTCCTGTCCTGAACAAGCCGCTATCTGTATCCCCAAGATTGTGTAGTGTAATATTCACAACAATTAACTCGTCCGCAAGCGGAGTTTCGGGGGAAAATGTAACATCCTCTCTAAACACAGCAACATCTGCCCCGCTTTTCACCGTGAGCTGTTTGAACGCGATGTTATTACTTTCGTTGCTTTCGCTTATTAGATTTGAAGGGTCAACACTAACGTAGATATTTTGAGTGCCTAAGGTCGCAATCCAGTTTATTTGAGCAGTTGCACTTCCACCCACAGGAACTGCAAGCAGAGTTGAACCAATTAATTTTGAATTCCCCGGCGCGCCATCATAGAAACTAACATTTACTCCTCCGGTTGGGGTTTGGCCCCCTAAGTTATGAACATTAGCTGTTATTTGAACTACTGTGTTTTCAAGAGGGGCGCTGTTTGAGAAGGAAATGTCTGAGGGAGAAATAAAAAGATCAGTTGGGCTCTCAGTAAGAGTTGTAAATGTATAGTTTTCGCCAGAAGCTGGAATATCAATTGGATTAATATAAACTGTCCAGTTTCCTGCGTCTGGATTAGCAATTTTATAATATTCGGAAGTCGCAGTTGAAGTAAATTCAACATCGCCAATAGTTGCCCTGCTGATATTTGTTCCGTTTGGGGTTTCAACTACAACATCAATATCACTTCCACCCCATCTAACTTGGAATATTAGATTTGTCAATCCAGAAAATATCTGTATTACATTTTTTATTGAATATGAATTTGTTAGAATTCCATCGCGTATAATTTCACCGCTTGTTGGAGCATTAAACATCTGCAGCTCGCCGCGCAAATACATGAATTCTTCTTCAGTTATTACGATTGGACAATTCTCGGATGTTGCAGCAGGATCATCATGCCTAAGGCAATAGCTCGGATGAAATGCCCACAAACTCACGCCAATGAATTTAGGATTATTTTTATCAATACTATCAAAGCCTGCTCTGAAATAATCGAACATCTTATAGCTGGTATTTTCGGTGATAACATGACCCGGGTGTGTTTGCTGCCACTCATATTCAGTGCCTGTAGCAATTGCTGGTAATCCGATAATGCCCCTTCCTTTTCCTAAATTCAGACGCGAAAGAAAAGTTGATGAGTGATGGTCAGCTGCGCTCTTGTAGGAGCTAAGATCTTTAGCCTTATCATAATTCATCAATACAACAAAATCAGCGCGCTTATCCAAATCTAAGGGGAAAAGCACTCCATCCTGAGCAGTTGCACTTATTATATATTTAAACTCATTATCGCCCAAACTTTCCCTTAATTTGTAAATAAGCGAAACTGTATTTGAATTATCAGGCTCAATATTCAAATGAACGCCTTTTTCATTTATTATTAAATCAGCTATTTTATCTGCCAGAGTCTTGAGCTCAGAAGAACTCAAATCGCTGAACTTTTTCCCTACGGTATTATAATCGCCGCGGTCAATCATTGGATAAACCTCTAGCTCTGGAAAATTAGATTTGCACCAATTAAGTTTACTTGAATCGTAAACAATACTCAGAGAATCAACATCTATGCGGCCGGCTTTACAAAAGAGGTACCTTATTTTATCGTTATCAAGTGCCTTAGAGTTATGAGCTTTGATTTGAGAAATATAGACTTGATTATACTGATCCTCCGCAGAATAAACCCATGCGGCATTTCCTTTTATGTAAGGAGTTGTGTATGTGCTGAGATATGAATATTCAAACAAAACATAGCCATTAGAAATCAAAGCACTTGATGTTGAAATATCGCTTTTTATTTTATCTATTGCATTGTCCCTATTCACTTTTAAATTATGAGTTCTTGTGGCAGGAGCATACTTACATCCCTTTCCAGCACATGTGGCTGAGTAGAACACATTTGCCCCAGAAATAAGTAAATTAGATTCCGTTTTTCCCTCTGCTCCATTATAAATCATTGGATGCAAAAATTCTATATGCTGAGCAAGCGCACCCACATCTTGACCAACACTTGCATCAGCCGGAAATGTGAACAGATCCGCAGAAAGAACTATATCCCTGCCTTTTTGCTGCTCAATCTTTGCCAGCTCGTTTTTAACTTCTGCAACAAAATTAGTTATAACATTTTTATCAACTGTTGGATTACAAGTGCTATTCCTTTCAGGATATCTCACATAGTCTAGATTTATTCCATCAATATTATAATTTGGATTTGCTGCAATCTCTTTTATGATACTTAGCTCAAAATTTCTAACCTCAGGAATTGCAGGATTTACAAATCCTTCACATCCAGGAACTTCTATTTGGGCGCGTGTTTTTCCAATCAACTCTGGATGCTCTAGAAGCATATTGTCATTGAACAAAGTAATCCAGGCATGAACTTTGATATTGTTATCATGAAATGATTTAATCCAAGTTTTTAGAAAATCGTTTCCTTTTGCATAAGGAACAACTACTGATGGATATTGAGTTTGTTGGTAGTAGAGATAATCCTGAAACGCGTCGCCACCAAAATTACCGCTTCTAAAATTAACATAAGCCGCATCTATATCTATTCCAAACGTACCTTCAATTCTTTTAATGTCTGAAATTACAGTATTGATATCATGCGGATTCCCGTAATGGTCTGCAGGCCGTGCAAAAGGTCTTATAAAAAATCCGCGGATATAATTAGTTTTTGCAAGAGCTGTTGTCACACTAAAAGCACTATATTTCCATTCCCTGTCCAGCTCCCCAGAAGGCTGGCCGCCTGAGAGAGTTTTGAAAAGTGCTGCAGTAGCATCATAAGCCCCTGTGCGCGCAGTGCTTGGAACTTTCCAGGAAAAGTTTAAACTCTTTGAAGCGCCGGCTGTAAGAAATGTTTGTTGATAAGGTGTATCAGAAATAACTCCGCCTGAGTCGCGCACAGAAAATTTAACATAAAATGTGTTATCCTTAGTTCCTGTATTTTTTACAGTTATGTTTGCGCGCACAGTATCCTCTGGCCTGAAAGTTCCAGGACTTACTGTAAAAGATGTTATTTCTCCCTTTACCACATCTGTTGAAACGCTAAATGCATTGTATTTCCACTGCCTTGCAACTTCATCGGAAAGTTTTCCGCCTGATTGAGTTTTCCAGACAGCAGTCACTGCATTATAAGTTCCAGAGACAGGGGTGCTTGGAACAGTCCACTTAAAAGTAAGTGTTTTTGAACTTCCAACTGAAAGATAAGCCTCCTGATAGGGAATATCAATATAGTTTCTGTTTGGGTCCTGTAAGGAATAGCCAACATAAAATCTGTATGCATTCGTGCCTGTGTTCTTGATAGTAACAGTTGCGTTAACAGTGTCGCCTGGGTTGAAGGTTCCAGAATTGACCACAAACGAGGTTATATCAGCTTTGATTACAGGCTGTGCTGGAGTTTCTGAAACTGAAACAGGAATGAGAAAAGATTTTGTCCATGTTCCTTTGTCCCATCCGTTTGCAACTGCTTTTACATCAATCCCCACATTATAGTTCTTAGGAGTTGAGGAGGCTAGAAAAGAATATGAAAATTGTTTATTGGCCGGGCAAAAAAGCCCACAAGCAGGAACTGACCCTTTGAAAACATTGTTAATGTAAATGTCCAGCGATGTGAGCCTAAGTGTGTTGCCAACAGTTACAGTAAGCGTGATTGTGTTTGAAGGAGTTGTTGCAACAGATGTTGGGGAAACGCTTGCGTGCAGTTCGCCTATATGAAAAGCAAAGGTGCTGTATGATAATGAAACAGAAAATAGTATAAAAAATAATAGTATTACAGCAAATTTTAGAGATTTCTGTCTAGGAAATAAAAATTTTCGTACCACCACTCCCACTCTTAAAAATAATTGATTGAACAGTATTTATAATTAACTTTTATTTCCTCTTTATCTTAAACTCTCTGGTTGTCTGGCGTGCAACCGCAGCAAGAACACCGCGGATTTGCTCCTTTGTAATTTTTCCCTTAATCTGACCGCTCTGCGCCAATCTTATTAATTCGCTTGCGGCAATGAAAGCGTTTTGCTCATTTGCAATTTTTGCATTGTTCCACTGGTCCCACGCATCTGCGGTTAAAAGATTTTTCATTGCAGTCTCGATTTCTGTTTTTGCCCGGGAAATTGCCTGCTCTCTTGCTGTGGATTCATGTTGAGAGCGCTGTAATTCAGCAAGCTTTCGCTGCCTTATTGCTTCTAATTCGTCATCGGAAATTTCTGCCATATTACTCCACACGCCCCACTTTAGAACTTTTAGGCGGACATTACATATACTCGATAGTGGGTATTTTTGCAATTTATCATCAACTCTATCAATATTTCCTGACTGCGCATCAAAGCTTGATATACTATCACCAGGAAGACTGTCGTACTTGTAATGGTAGAATATCTCTACATATTCTATATTTTTTCTTTTGAGTTGCCAATTTAGAATACTAACTATAGGTTTTATACTTCCCTCGAGAAGTTGTGGCTCTACATCGACTTGAATGCGTTTTGAAGAGAGGGATCGCTCCCAAAAGGGACCTAACCAAATAAAACTTAACGTATGCCCATTGCTTAAGTCAAGGGGTACTTGAATTTTAGGCGATACTTTAGATTTCCAGTATACCTCAAGTGCTAAATTATACCAATTTCCTTCCATTTCATAAGTAGCGAGACAAATTCCTTTATAGAATGTGGGAGGTGTGGTACTCTTATCTAAAACAAATATTAGCTTGTCATTTAGATTTAACAATCTTTTCATATGAAAAGTAGTTTGCACGTAACTATTTATTTCTTTTTCTTGACAGGCTCAACCAGCTTTATTTCCCCTTCGCCTTTTTTCTTTTCCTTTGCCTTTTCCTTATCTATTTTTTCAATTTCAGGGCGGATTTCTTTTTCTCTGTGCTTTTCAACTTTCGGAGTCTTAGAAACTTTGAAAGCAATTGAATCCAGGAATTTTATTCCGGCAGGAGTTATTTCGCGGCCTTTTTTTCCTTTTTTTACATAGCCTGCCTTTTCAAGCTGCTGCAATAAAACACGAATTATTTTTCCGCCGCTGGGATAGTGATGCTCTGGCCTTGAGCCGCGATTTTTTCTTCCGCCATATTCTGTTCGTAATCTTGAAATTCCAATTGGGCCTTTTACATAAAGTTTTCTCAAAAGCGCGGCTGCGCGGATATACCAAAAATCCTCTTGCTCAGGCGGCCTTTCTCTGGAAACTCCTGATTTTGCAAAAAGTGCCCACTCTGGCTGAGCTAATGCCTCGTTTTTCTTTAGCTCCTCTTTTGCAAATTCTATCAAGTCGTTTGCGTCAACATCGAATACTTTTACCATAGTAGAAGTGCGATTTCTATCAACTGATTTATTTATTAACCTTTCCTTTTATACGGAATTCTCTTAACCGCGCCGCAGTTTTTGCAAGTAATTATTAAGCGCTGTTTATTGAGCCTGATTGAAGCTGAAGCACCAGCTTTTAAATAGTAAAAACACTTTTTGCAAAAACTTCTTTTTAAAGCAAGCGGAATTCTTACTCTGTATTTTAAGGCAATTCTCCATGCCTGCTTTATGTAATTTTTGGCCCTTTCAGGATTTGTGCGAAAGATTTTTTCAGCCTCGGAAAAAAGAATTTCAATTCTCTCGCGAGAGATTTGTTTTTGCCAGCCAGGTTTTTTGAAGCGCTTCATGAAATGAGATAAGCCTTTCCTAAATAAATCCTTTGAGCTTTATCCATATTATATTTATATACTCAACTCACCTAACAATTATTTGAGTTATGAAGAAAACAGGCTTTGATAAATTCAGAAAATACCTACCTTTTTTATTCATAGTTATTATTGCCATTCTTCTTTTGTCCACGCGGAATAATTTTCCCACTGGCCTTCAAACCTATACTCTAAATACACTTTCAGATGGCTCAACTCAAAAAAATTTAATATTTGAAAATGCCGGTGAAAAAACAGAATTTTTAAAAATAGCAAAAAATGCCACTGTTACAAATGCTTCTCTTACTTTGAGCGGTTTTTCAATATATAGAGGTGATGGAATTGTGCATGCTGAAAATCTTACTTACATAGACAGCATAGGCAATTTTAGCAGATATAATTCATATAACAATATATACGCAATTTCCTATGCGGTCACTCACTGCGGCCCGGGCGGTAATGTTCCTACAAACTTTACAACTTTCACACAAATAACTGAGCAGCAATATAATGATCCTTCTAATATAAATGCCAGCGGTACATTTTATGTTTTAAATACAAGTAAGTTTGCACAAAATGTTGTTTGCGGCGAGCCTCCTAATAAAAACAAGCCGCATGAAATATATTACGAATATTATTTGCCTTTTGCCCCAACTGACCCAAATTTAGATGTTGGAAATGATGCTGATTTACAGTGGTATTATTCTGGAGAGTTTAAAACTACAGAAACCACTCCTGAGTTTACAGCAGAACTGAATGAATATTTATCAACATGCACCCCAGATTCAAATGGCAATTGCACAATTCCACTGCTTTTTCATTCAAGTTCTGCAGGCGGAATTTTGGAAGTTTCAGATATAAAGGTTACTTATGAGATTCCAATTCCTAAAGATACAACTCCGCCAAATGTTTCAATAACTCATAGTCCACAAAATCTAACAACAGGACAAACTGTTACCTTTACTGCAATAGCAACAGATAATGTTGGCATACAAATGATTTCAATGTGGATTGTTAACC
>Ga0209541_10015788_pt1 | contig 11239 bp, 12 predicted proteins | sample RifCSPlowO2_01_FD_184027 | JGI IMG/M metagenome (GOLD analysis project Ga0209541, IMG submission 184027) | Groundwater microbial communities from Rifle, Colorado - Rifle CSP2_plank lowO2_0.1 (SPAdes) (version 2) | ecosystem: Environmental > Aquatic > Deep subsurface > Groundwater | place...
TCACGGCGAGCCACTACACGACCCGCAGGGCCGGCAGGGCAACCGTTCGGGTGTGGACCTTGGACGGAAAGCACAAGCTGGCCGAGCGTTCCCAGAGTTTCAACCTCGGCGGAACCGAGGAAGACTCGGACGCCACGTGAATGCGAGGGGAATAGGCGACTATTCCCTTTCCCTTCTTTTTCTTTTTTTTAACGCACGACAGCCTAGGGCAGGAGGAGTCCTGGCACCACGTCTTCGAGGAACGCGGCCGCGAACAAGAGGAGCAGGGCAATCCCCAGGGTGAGCGCGACGTGACTGGTTATCTGGAGGAACCGCTGCCCGAACCACTGCTCGCGGGCCAGGGCCTTGTTCAGGATGCCACCTGCCATGGCGCCCAGGAAGTAAACGGCTGCCTCGGCCAGGGTGTGCGGCAGCACTGAGAGCATGATTAACGCGAACTGCGCCCAGGGGTCCAGGCCGGAGACGTAGACAATGTTTTCCGCCTGCGCGGCGAAGACGTGGCCCCACACCGAGGCATTCCAGACCACGATGAAGGTCGTGCCATACTCGAACAGCAAGGCGATGAGGAACGCGACCACGAGCACGCCGAAATTGTTTTGGAGTACGCTCCAGAAGAAGCCGCTGAAGTTCACGGCTTCCCCTACCGGGCTCCTGCCGCCCGGGCCGAAGGCGGACTGTTCGCCGAACAACCGGTAGGTCTGGTCATCGGGCAGCCACAGGGTGAGCAAGGCAAACACCAGGAAGATGCCGGCAAACGAGTAGAGGTAGGCCTTGAAGAGTTTCTTGTTGTCCTGGAAGAGGCTGGACAGGGTGACTGCCTGGCCGTGGGTGTTCAGTTCCGTGAAGGAGACTCCCTTGCGCTCGACCACGGTCTCCCTGCCTTCGAGGAGCTCGGTCAAGGCAAACAGCCGGTCAATCATGGGAATCAAGGCAATGGAGGTGAAGAAGACCGAGACGATGCCGATGTTGTTGGGGAAAATGAGGGAGGCAACGCCGATGCCGAGCAAGGCGTACAGGACGCCGGAGAAAAAAAAGCGGAGCGCCGGTTTTCCGAGCTGCGGCGGGGTCATGGCAACTACTGGAGCGCAACCATTATATATTTGTTTTGCGGTTAAACCCTGGTATGCAGCGAGCGCAGCGAGCGAAGCAAGCGAAGCGAGCGAAAGCCAATTGGCTGGCCCTCGGCCTTGCCATTGCCCTGGTATGGGTCATGGCCGTGGAACTGGTTTCGCTTATGGGGCAAGGACCGTTCCCCGGTGCAAGTGCAGGGGCAACGCCCGCTAAAAACGCCGCCTTGTTCCCGGAACTCGCCGATGACCCGCAGGCCTTGGAATGGCGGCTCCACGGTTCCTTCAAGGACTTGGAGGGGCCGGACGGCTTTTACGCCTATGACCAGGCCGGGGAAAGGGTGTACAAGGTGGATGACTTGGTACTGGGGTTGGAGGAAGTCGGCCGCGTCGTGAAAGTCAAGAAAACCAGGAACCTCGCCGGCATGGCAGCGGGCGTCGAAGAAGAGTTAATGGTGGTGGACGAAAACGGGCGGCGCAAGGGCACCATCGAAGGCAATGCCTACTACCCAGAATAAAAGCTTTTTTCTCCTCATCCCTGCATGCCTCAACTCGTTATCCTTGGCGCCGTGGCATTGGATGACATCAGAACCCCCTTTGGCCGGCGGAAAAACATTGCCGGCGGCAGCGCCTTCTATGCCTCGGTTGCGGCCTCTTTCTTCACCAAGCCCGGCCTGGTGGCCGTCGTGGGAAAGGATTATCCGAGGGAACACCTTCGCTTCCTGGAATCGCGTGGCATCGACACGGCCGGCCTCGAAGTCGCGGCAGGAAATACTTTTCGGTGGAACGGCTTCTATGACTTCGACTTGAACCAGGCCCACACCGTGAAAACGGAGTTGAATGTTTTCGCGGACTTCCAGCCCATGCTTCCCGAAGCCTACCGGCAGGCACCGTTCCTGTTCCTCGGCAACATCTCGCCCCAACTCCAGTTGGACGTGCTGGGCCAGATGCGAAAGCGGCCCAGGCTCGTCATGAGCGACACCATGGACTACTACATCAAGCGCGAGCGCAAGAACGTCTTGAAGGTCGTGAGAGAAGTCGACGTCGCCCTGATGAACGACGGCGAGGCGCGCATGCTGTTCAAGACCCCGAACCTCGTCAGGGCCGCGCGGGAAATCCTGAAGCTGGACTCGCGCATTGCCATCATCAAGAAGGGCGAGCACGGCGCGGTGCTGTTCTACGACAACCGTTTCTTCGCCGTGCCAGGGTATCCCCTGGAGACCGTGCGCGACCCAACCGGCGCGGGGGACTGTTTTGCGGGAGCCATGCTGGGTTACCTGGCGAAGACCCGGGATTTGAGCGAGAAAAACGTGCGCAAGGCCCTTGTTTATGGCTCGGTCGTGGCCAGCTTCAACGCCGAGGACTTCTCCTGCGACGCCTTGCGGGGTCTTTCCATGACGGATATCCGCGGCCGCTATAACGAGTTCAAGCGGTTTGTCCAGTTTTGATGCAGCTCAACCAGCAAAGGCAAGGGTTTAAAATGGTTAGAGGACTTCTACTGTAGGGCGTTTATGGGTAAAAGGACTCCATTGTATGATGCGCATGTGCGGTATGGGGCGCACATCGTGGACTTCGCGGGCTTTGACATGCCCGTCTATTACACCACGGTCATCGACGAGCACCACGCTACCCGCAACCAGGCCGGCTTGTTCGACACCAGCCACATGGGCGAGATACGCGTCAAGGGCCGGCAGGCGCTGGACCTCATCCAGGAAGTCGTTTCCCGGGATTGCTCGAAGCTCGTGGACGGCCAGGTCGCGTTGTGCGTGATGTGCAATGACCAGGGCGGCATCATGGATGACTGCACGGTCAACCGGTTTGGCCCCCAGGACTACATGATGGTCGTTAACGCCGGAACCAAGGACAAGGACTTGAACCAGATTCTCAGCGTGCAGGCGGCCAGGAACCTCGATTGCCAGGTCATCGACGAAACCGATGACACCGCGAAACTCGACCTGCAGGGGCCCTTCGCGGAAGTCATCCTGCAGAAGATGGTGGACATCAACCTGAACGTCATCAAGTACTATCGCTTCGCGCTCGGAAAACTGGACGGCGTGGACGCCATGCTTTCGCGTTCCGGTTACACGGGTGAGGACGGCTTCGAGATTTACTTTCCCGCCCAGTACGCGGAACGCATGTGGGAGAAGCTCTTTGAACTGGGCAGGGAACACGGCTTGAAGCCCTGCGGCCTTGGCGCGCGGGACACGCTTCGCACCGAGTCCGGCTACATGTTGTACGGCAACGACATCGACGAGTGCACTACGCCCCTGGAATGCGTGTACGGCTGGGTCGTGCACCTGGACAAGAAGTCCTTTGTCGGCAAGGCCGCGTTGGTCCGGCAGAAGCACGAGGGCATCAAGAAAAAGCTGGTGGGCTTCGAGATGCTGGACAAGGCCGTTGCACGGCACAATTACCTGTTGTACATGGCCAACCGCGAGGTTGGGAAGGTGACTTCCGGCTGCCCCTCTCCCACGCTGGGAAAGAACATCGGCATGGCCTATGTCTCCGAGGGCCTCGCCGAGGTGGGGAACACGGTGGACGTGCGCATCCGGGCCGAGTTCCACAAGGCCCGGATGGTTCCGATGCCGTTTTACAAGCGGAAGAAGTAGCCGCGGGTAACGCTTAAAAAGGCTTGCTAAGTTCAATCATAACAGTCAAAAGGTGGGGGATTTCCAATGGAGAATCCGAGGGAACTGAGATATACCAAGGAACACGAGTGGGTGAAGATCGAGGGGGATACCGCGACCATGGGCATTTCGGATTACGCCCAGCACGCCCTGACCGACATCGTTTACGTGGAGCTGCCCAAGGAGGGCCGCGAGTTCAAGCAATTCGAGAGCATTGCCGTCGTCGAATCCGTGAAATCGGTTTCGGACGTCTATGCGCCGCTCAGCGGCAAGGTCACTGAGCTTAACAAGGCAGTTACGGAGAAACCCGAACTCGTCAACAAGGAACCGTTCACGGCCGGCTGGCTGTTCAGGTTCAAGGCCAAGGACTTGAATGAATTGAACAACCTCATGACCGCCGAACAATACGATGCCTATCTTGCATCGCTCAAGCATTGAATATTTTCGCTTAGCGTTCACAGTGGGGATGGCTTGGACTACGTTCCGAACACGGAGAAGGAAAGCCGGGAAATGCTTCAAGCCATCGGCGTGAAATCCGTTGACGAGCTGTTCCAGGACATCCCGGCCGCGAAGAAAGTAAAGGGCTTGCTGAACGTTTCCACCGAAATGAGCGAGGTCGAGGTCACACAGTTGCTGACCGACCTTGGCGCCAAGAACGCCAACGCGGCCACGCACGCCATCTTCCTGGGGGCGGGGGCGTATAACCACTTCACGCCCAGCGCCGTGCCCTACCTGGCCTTCCGCGGCGAGTTCTACACCGCTTACACGCCTTACCAGGCCGAGGTTTCGCAGGGCACCTTGCGGGCCATCTTCGAGTTCCAGACCCACATCACGGAATTGACCGGGCTCGAGGTCTCCAATGCTTCCGTCTACGACGGCTCCACGGCCCTGGGCGAAACCATTGCCGGCGCCTGGCAGGTCAACCAGCGCAAGCAACTCGTGATTTCCAAGACCGTGCACCCCCATTACCGGGAAGTCATCCGCACCTATTGCTGGTCGAAAGGCGTTGAAGTCGTCGAAGTCGGCTATAAAGACGGCAAGACCGACTGGGATTCCTTGAAAGCCGTGGTTTCGGACAAGACCTCGGCGGTCATGGTGCAGAGCCCGAACTTCTTCGGCTGCATCGAGGAAGTCGACCAGGCCGCGGAAATCGCGCACGCGAAGGGCGCGGTGCTCGTAACCACTGTGACGGAAGGCAGTTCTTTGGGCTTGCTGGAGGCCCCGGGAAAACTGGGCGCCGACTTCGTGGTCGGGGAAGGACAGGGCTTCGGCATCCCCATGATGTACGGCGGCCCCTATCTGGGCTTCATGGCCACGAAGAAGGAATACGTCCGCACCCTGCCAGGGCGCCTCGTCGGAAAAACCGTGGACAGCGAGGGCAAGGAAGGCTATGTCATGACCCTGCAGGCGCGCGAGCAGCACATCCGCCGCGAGCGAAGCGTTTCCAACATCTGTACGAACACCGGCTTGATCGCCTTGATGGCCACCATTTACCTTTCACTGGTCGGCAGGCAGGGCCTGCAGCGCGTGGCCCAGCAGTCTTTCCAGAAGGCCCACTACGCCCACGCCCAGCTATGCAAAATCAGGGGCGTGCAACCGCTGTTCAACCAGCCCTTCTACAACGAGTTCGCCCTGCGCGTGCCCGATGCGAAGAAGGCCAGCGAAGCCATGATGGAGGCCGGCATCATTCCTCCACTGGACCTGGGGGCGTATTACCCGGAACTGAAGAATTGCCTGCTCGTCTGCTGCACGGAAATGAACTCCAAAGCCCAAATCGACCACCTGGCGAAAGTCCTGGAGGGCTGCCGATGAGCGATGTCAAGCTCATTTACGAGCGCAGCGTTCCCGGGCGCACCAGCAACCACATCACGCTGAAAGTGGATGTGCCCCTGACCGAGGTCAAGCAGGCCATTCCCGCCAAATACCTGCGCAAGGAACTCGGCCTCCCGGAAGTGAACGAAGTCGACGTCATCCGGCACTACATCGGCCTGTCAAAGCTCAACTACGGCGTGGACAACGGCTTTTATCCCCTGGGCAGCTGCACCATGAAGTACAACCCGAAAGTCAATGACGCGATGGCCGCGTTGCCAGGTCATGGTCTTATCCATCCCATGCAGCCCGTCGAGATGTCCCAGGGCGCGTTGCAATTGATGTACGAATTGGAGAAGGACCTAGCCGAAATCACGGGCATGGCCCGCCTGACGCTCCAGCCAGCTGCAGGCGCGCACGGAGAATTGACCGGCATCATGACTGCCAAAAAGTATTTCGAGCACAAGGGGGAGGGCGTGCAGCGGAACACCGTCCTCGAACCGGATTCCTCTCACGGCACCAACCCGGCTTCCGCGAACATGTGTGGTTTCAAGGTCGTGGAAGTCAAGTCCAACAAGAACGGCTCGGTTGATTTGGATGACTTGCGCGCGAAAATGAGCGAGAACGTGGCCGTGTTCATGCTCACGAACCCGAACACCCTGGGCTTGTTTGACCCCACCATCGAGGAAATCGCGAAAATAGTGCACGCGAAGGGCGGCCTCATGTACTGCGATGGCGCCAACCTCAACGCCAACGTCGGCATCGTCCGCCCCGGGGACTTGGGATTCGACATCATCCAGTTGAACCTGCACAAGACGTTTTCAACCCCCCACGGCGGCGGGGGCCCCGGTTCAGGCCCAGTAGGCGTTAAAAGCCATCTGGTGCCCTTCCTGCCCAAGCCTTCCGTCGAAAAGGTGGGCGAAAAATACACCCTGGACTACAATAAACCGCATTCCATCGGCCGGGTCAAGGCTTTCCAGGGCAACTATGGCATTTTATCGAGGGCCTACACCTATATCAAGTCCCTGGGACGCGAGGGGCTACGTAAAGTCGGGGAAAACGCGGTCTTGAACGCCAATTACATGATGGCCCGGCTCCGGAAACACTATCACTTGGCGTACGACCGGGTGTGCCAGCACGAGTTCGTGTTAAGCGATGAAGGCATGCCCAATGGCGTAACCACCATGGACATCGCGAAGCGGCTGCTCGACTACGGCTTCCACTCCCCCACCATTTACTTTCCCCTCATCGTGCACGGCGCCATCATGATTGAACCAACTGAAACCGAGAGCAAGCAGACCCTGGATGCCTTCATTGAAACCATGGTCCGGATTCACGGGGAAGCCCAGTCCAACCCGGGCCTGGTGAAGGGCGCGCCGCACACCACCTTCGTGAAGCGCTTGGACGCCGTGAAGGCCGCCCGCGAGCCAGTGCTGCGCTGGCAGCCCCCGGGGAAGTGAGGACATGCAAGGTCATTCCGTGTACAAGATTCCCCAGGGGAAGCTCGTCAAAATCGAGCTCGACTTCGACCCGAAAGGAAAACTCATCGAGGCCGTGAAAGTGACTGGCGACTTCTTCATTTACCCTGAAGATTCCATTCGCATGATTGAGAACCGGTTCATGGGCCTGCCGCTCGACAAAAAATTCATGGCGGAAAGCCTTTCGGGGTTCCTCGCGGAAAACGAGATCCAGGTGTTCGGCTTTTCGCCCGAGGACCTGGCGCACGCCATCCTGATGGCGGCAGGAATGGAAAAGTGAGAACGTGGAATTCAGGTTCATCCTCGACGATTACGTGAAGCCGGCCATGAACATGGCCATAGACGAGGCCCTCTTGAAGAATTGCCTGGCCTACGGCAAGCCCACGGTGCGCTTTTACCGGTGGAAGCCCCGTGCGGTGACGATTGGCTACTTCCAGAGCCTCGAACAGGAAGTGGACACCGCGAAATGCGCGGCCGAAGGCATTGACTGCATCCGGCGAAGCACGGGAGGGGGAGCGGTCTACCATGACTCGGAGTTGACCTACAGCTTTGTCTGCCCCCTGGACTCGGGCCTGGTGCCCAAGAACATCCTGGACTCCTACCGGAAGGTCTGCGGGGCCCTGGTCCACGGTTTGAGGGAGCTGGGCTTGCAGGCCGCCTTCGTGCCCTTGAACGACCTCATCGTGAACGGGCGGAAGGTGTCCGGCAACGCCCAGACCCGGAAAGAGAAAACCATCCTCCAGCACGGCACCCTGCTCATCGACGTGGACGTGGACAAGATGTTTTCCCTGCTGAAGGTGCCCAACGAGAAAATCCGGGACAAGCTGATTTCCGACGTAAAACAGCGCGTGACCTCCGTCAACCAGGAGGCCGGCAAAAAGTATTCCTATTTCGAGGTCGCGGCCGCCATCCGCAAGGGCTTCGAGGAAAACTTCCACGCCCGCCTCGTCGAAGAGCCCCTGACCCCGGAAGAACGGCAGCTGGCCGAAAAAATCGCGGTCGAAAAGTTCTTGAAACCCGATTGGACGCGGATGCGGTGAGCCCCGGGGACGGCTCAACCCTTAAAAACGTTTGTGCATTCAAAGGCATTGGAGTGATGGCATGGCGGAAGCGTATAAAGTGAAGGACCTCTCATTGGCCGAGCAGGGCAAGATGAACATCGAGTTCGCGGAAGGGCACATGCAAGCCCTTTTGGAGGTCAAGAAACGCTTTGCCAAGGAAAAGCCTTTCAAGGGCCTGACCATTGGCATGGCACTCCACGTCACCAAGGAGACCGCGGTCCTGGTGCGCACCCTGGTGGCAGGCGGGGCCAAGGTGGCCATCACCGGCTGCAACCCCCTCTCCACCCAGGACGACGTCGCGGCTGCCCTGGCCAAGGAAGGCGTCAACGTCTTCGCCTGGAAGGGCGAGACCAAGCAAGAGTATTACGATAACCTCCAACGCGTCCTCGACTTCAACCCGGATGCAACCGTCGACGACGGCTGTGACCTGATTTCCGAAATCCACAAGAACCGCACCGACCTGCTGGGCAAGCTCGTGGTGGGCACCGAGGAAACCACTACCGGGGTCAACCGCTTGAAGGCCATGGAAGCCGCCAAGGCCTTGAAGTACCCGGTCATCGCCGTGAACGACAACCGCACCAAGCACTTGTTCGACAACTATTATGGCACCGGGCAGAGCACGCTCGACGGAATCCTCCGCGCGACTTCGGTCATGCTGGCGGGGAAAATCCTGGTCGTCATCGGCTACGGCGAGTGCGGAAAGGGAGTGGCTGCGCGCGGCAAAGGCATGGCCTGTGAAGTCATCGTGTGCGAGGTCGACCCCGTGCGCGCGCTGCAGGCCCGCATGGACGGCTTCCGCGTCATGCCCATGGCCGAGGCCGCCAAGCTCGGCGACATCTTCGTTGCCGTTACCGGCAACAAGCACGTCATCTCCATGGCCCACCTGTCCGCGATGAAGGAGGGCGCCATCGTGGCGAACTCCGGGCACTTCGACAACGAAATCGACATGGCTTCGCTCAACCAGCAAGCCAAGGGCAAGCGCCGCGTGCGCTGGCAGCTGGACGAGTACACGCTCAAGAACGGCCGCAAGGTCTTCGTCTGCGGCGAAGGCCGCCTGGTCAACCTGGCCGCGGCGGAAGGCCATCCCTCCGTGGTCATGGCCTTGTCCTTTTGCGGGCAGGCCCTCGCCCTGGAATATGGGGTCAAGAAGAAGGGCAAATTGGGCCCCGGCGTGCACGTGCTGCCCAAGGAAATCGACGACGCCATCGCCAGCCTCCAATTGAAGGCCCTGGGCGTCAAGCACGACGCGCTCACCAAGGAACAGCACAAGTACATGACGGGCTGGGAAGAGGGCACGTAAACCGTTTTCCGCCCTTTACTTCACCGCGTCCCACATGATTTCGTCTTTGGGGTTGACCTTCAGGCCCTGCGCCGAGATGTCGAGGGGGTGAATCTTTTTCGAGTGGTTGGTGCCCCGCATCTTGCGCACGAAGAGGCTGCGGAAGGGCGGCGTGAAGTACAACGCGACCACCCCGTCGGCGACGAATTCCTCGACGCCGAACGCGCTCATGACGTGCTTGTCTCCCCGGACTTCCGCGGTCAAGAGAGTCGTGCAGTCCAGGTCTTTTAAAGCATCAACGAACTTGTAGAGGGTGCCGCGGAGCTTGCCTTCCTCGCGGATCCAGACCCCGAAAGCCGTGGTGGAGTCAATGACGATGCGCTTGGCGCCGAGTTCCTTCACCATGGCGGAAATGACTTCGAGTTCGGCCTCGATTTGGTCCTCGATGTTGGCCGGGTCCCCGCTGACCCCGAGGTTGAGGCGGTAAATCTTCATCAGGCCGGCGTCCTGGAGGGGCTTGATGTCCCAGTTGAAGTTCTGCATGTCCCAGGCCAGGTTCTTGAGGTTGGTTTCCAGGGTCACGTAGAGGCCGGGTTCGTTGAATTGCTTGGCTCCATTGTAAATGAATTGCATGGCGAAAATGGATTTCCCACAGCCGGTTCCCCCGCTGACCAGGATGGAGGCCCCCTTGGGGATGCCTCCTTGGACGAGGTCGTCAAAGCCGGGAATGCCTGTTTTCACGCGCTCCATTTGCCTGCACCAGCGCTACATACAACGCATTAGGCCTTTTTAAGCCTTTTCATGGCGGGGATTGGTAAATCGAACCCCAAACCTTTAAATAAGCGGCCCGCCTAATCCAAGGGCCTATGGAGCGGATGGAGTTGCCGGACAACCTCGAACCAGAGACCCCGGAGTCGCCGGAGGACTTCTCGGAGCCCGAAGCCAAGCCCGATTACACGGCGCAGACCCCGATGAACGGGGGCCGCGTGGACCTGGTGCAGTTGATTGACCAGCCGGCCTGGAAGACCATTCTCATTGATCTCGTGAAGAGCAACCAGATGGACCCCTGGAACATCGACATCGCGGACCTCGCGCAAAAGTACCTCGCGAAGGTCCAGGGCCTGAGCGGCAACGACCTGCGGTTGCCTGCGAACGCCATCCTGTGCAGCGCCCTGCTGTTGAAGTTCAAGTCCCGCGTGCTCAAGCTTTCCTCGATTGAAGAACTCGACCCCGAGGAGGCCGCGCTCCTCCAGCAGCAGGAACAGGCGGCCACGGAAGAGAAAAAGTTTTTCGACGAGTACTTTCCGGACTTGAAGCTCGAGCACAAGGTCCGCGAGGGCAAGGTCTCCTTGGATGCCTTGGTGGACCTCATCGAGGGCATGCTGGAGAAAACCAAGTCCAAGGGCTCGGACAAGCGCCTCATCGAGCAGCCGGACTTCAAGATTCCCACGCAGGACTACAACCTGGACAAGAAAATGGCGGAACTGTTCAAGCTCATCCAGAAGTCGGTGGACAACACCGGCCTGACCTTGTTCTCGCGCGTGGTCGCGGGCAAGGAAGTCATGCAAATCGTCGACACTTTCATCCCCCTGCTGTTCCTAGCCAACAAGCAGCAGGTCAACATCTGGCAAGACGAATTCTTCGGCGAAATCTTCATCGCCCTCAACAAGGAAAAGGTCGCGGCTTGAGCGGCGAGCCGAGCCTTTTAAACCCCCGGGGCAAGCATTAAAAGCGTGTTAGCCGCCTAGTATATACGTTTTCTTATGGCTGAAGCAAGGAAGCAGGTCAAGGCGCTGAAGAAGAAGCTGGCCGTCGAGGAAAAGGAGACCAAGAAGGCCCGGCAGGCGGTCAAGCGCGTGCGCAAGCAGGCGGCCAGGAAAATCGCGGCCGAGAAAAAGAAGAAGGTGCGCGTCAAAAA
>Ga0209541_10015789_pt1 | contig 11239 bp, 11 predicted proteins | sample RifCSPlowO2_01_FD_184027 | JGI IMG/M metagenome (GOLD analysis project Ga0209541, IMG submission 184027) | Groundwater microbial communities from Rifle, Colorado - Rifle CSP2_plank lowO2_0.1 (SPAdes) (version 2) | ecosystem: Environmental > Aquatic > Deep subsurface > Groundwater | place...
CCATGGGGATCTCTACCAAGAACAAAACGAAAATCTCCTTGAAAGCCAGCCCCTGCAACAAAACCAGGAAAAAGGCTGGAAACGAGAATTTGAAAAACAAAAATTTCAGGAAAAAAATGCGTCCATCTCACGGGTTGCGCAAAAGCAGGCCGCGGGATCGGTTCTTCGGACAGGTGGAGAAGGAGTTCAGGCGACGGGGGTTGCTACACAGACGGCTGGACGCGGTATTTCTACCGGAGGAAGGGCGCTTATGCGGGGAGGAGCGGCATTAAGCGAAACAGGGGCTGGAGCCATTGTTGGAATTCCACTCGCCATTGCCGGGGCAGGCGCTCTCATTGGTGGAAAACTTATACAGGGGTCGGGATCGGTGGTGCAAAAAGGCGGTCAGACAATGCAAAAAACAGGCGAAAACATAAAAAAATCAGCCACGAATGCCCAGGAAGATCTTGTGGCGTTGGCAAAAAAACTTTTGATACAAAAATTAAAATGGTGGATTTTGACCGCGATTGGGGGGTTTATTGTCTCTATTCTCCCGTATATACTTATTATACTTCTCATATTATTTATCATTATGATCTTTATTGGATTTATCGGTGAGGTGTGTACTGCCATGCCGGGAATCAACAAGATTTGTGATGTGGTAAAATCAATCATATGATGCCCATATCCACAAATGACAACAACAGGATAATCAACACGAAAAATACGCAAGAGGACGCGGTTTTGGATATGACGCTGCGCCCAAAAAATCTTAAAGAATTCATCGGACAAAATAATATTAAAGAAAATCTTTCCATATTTATCAAAGCCGCCACAATGAGAGGCGAGCCGCTAGAACACGTGCTCCTCTATGGCCCTCCCGGCCTTGGAAAAACCACCTTGGCGCACATTATCGCCAAAGAAATGAACGTTAATATACGAGTAACGTCAGGCCCAGCAATTGAGCGGAGTGGCGATATCGCAGCAATTCTCACCAGTCTTTCTGATCATGACATACTCTTTATTGATGAAATCCATAGATTACATAAAGTAATAGAAGAAATCCTCTACCCCGCGATGGAAGACCGAGCGCTTGATCTTATTATAGGCAAAGGGCCGTCGGCGCGAACACTGCGCCTTGAGCTTCCCAAGTTCACAATCATTGGCGCGACAACCAAGATAAGCACCATCTCCTCACCCCTAAGAGATCGCTTCGGAAATATATTCCATCTTAACTTCTACGAAGACCCCGAAATACAAAAAATCATACAGCGATCGGCGGAGCTTTTGAGAATAGATACAGACAAAAAATCCATTGAACTCATCTCAAAACGCTCGCGAAAAACTCCGCGCGTCGCAAACCGCCTGCTTCGCCGCGTGCGCGATTTTGCCCAAGTACGGCATGATGGCAGCATAACAAACGAAGTCGCCCAAAACGCCCTTACTATGCTTGGCGTTGATGATTTTGGCCTTGATGAAATAGATAGAAAAATCCTTGAAACCATAATGATCAAATTCAACGGAGGGCCGGTGGGGCTCAATACCATCGCCGCCGCAACAGGCGAAGAGCAATCAACCATAGAAGACGTCTATGAGCCGTATCTCATACAATGCGGATTTCTCCATAGAACTCCGCAGGGAAGAATGGCAACCGATCTCGCCACAAAGCATTTTCCAAAAAAATCAAACGCCCTTTTCTAAAATTATGCCTATTTCCCTTTCATTATTTTTTTACCTCTATCTTGTCTTTATATTCTTCTACGTCCTTTTTTCATTTTTTAATATGTATCATCTTATTCGTTTTTCTCCGCCCTCAATAACGGTGTATCTCGTTATTGGCCTCTATATTATTGGATCTATGGCAATTTTTGCCATTATATTTTTCTTTTTAGGCCAAATTGACTGGACATATTCGTTTTCAATGCAGCCGGAAATTCCATAAAAATATGATAAAATATTTCATACCAAACAAAAAACCTGGCGAAGAAATCATACTCCTCCTGCGCAGGCACTGGATTATTCTATGGGTGAGAATGCTGTTTTGGCTCATAATAATGTTGTTTCCGCCAATGGTATACTTTCTTTTTAAAGACTCGGATGCTTTTCTTATTAATAACGCGTTCATACATCCCCTTCTTATTCTTTTTTTGGGCGTGCTGTACCCCTCGGTGTGGCTTTTGATGCTTAATAATTTTGTTGATTATTATCTTGATGTTTGGATAGTAACGAACGAGAGAATAATTGACAGCGAACAACGACAGCTTTTCTCGCGCGTTATTGCCGAACATAAAATTTCAAAAATACAAGATGTTGCAACCGAAGTCCATGGTATCCTTCCCACATTTCTTAATTATGGAGATGTCTTCATACAAACCGCCGCCGAAACCAAGCGTTTTATCTTTAAACAAGTTCCAAATCCCATGGAAGTCAAGAGAACTATAACCGCACTGTGCGAGCATTCCGCAGAAGAAACACCTAAACAAAATAATATGGGTAAGGGAGAAGAGATAAAGGAAGAGAGCGCTCACTAAATTATTATCGCGCCAAAATAAAACCTAAAACAAAATATGACCCAAGGGTCATATTTTTTGTTTATGTTTTTGTTTTAATTGTACAAAGAGCAATAATGTTGTAATGTTGAGCTTCTATCTCGCGCTTTTTATTTCAAAAGTCAATGAAGAGAGGAAGCATTGTTTGATTGCAAAATATTATCGGCTTACATAGCCGTATGTGATCTCTTGTGTTACCATCTGGCCCGGCTGATATGCCGCTATTTCCACGGAGTCAAGCGATGTTGCCTGTGTTGCGGGCAAATAGCTAAAAATAAATTGAAGCGCGGTCGCGGCTATAGCCACAATAAAAAAAACACCGATGAGCGTATACGCAAATCCGTGCCGAGACCTTGCTTTTGGTTCGATTCTTTTCGCGAATTGTGAATTCAGCGATGTAAATAACGATACAATATTGTATCCTGGGACAATTTTATTCATATTTTTACTTTTTATTTTTGTTTTTTTCTTTATACATACATTATATCACATCAAAAAATTTTTGTCAATTTTTGCTGATAAATGTTACAATAAAATACAGTTTTTCATTAATTTATATGTTTTTATTATAATTAGAAATTGGATATTAGTAATTAAAAATTCTAATAATTTATGTCTTATACTCAAAAAATTGCGCGCAATACCATGATTCAGCTTGCGGGAAAAATGTTAGGCCTTATTTTTAGCATACTCACGCTCGGACTTATTACGCGCTACCTTGGCCCCACCGGCTACGGGTACTATACGACAACTCTTGCATTTTTACAGGTTTTCGGAATACTTATTGATTTTGGGCTCCAAATGATAACGGTACAAATTATCTCCGATCCAAAATTCGATGAATCCAAAATTTTTAGCAATATATTTACGCTTCGCCTATGTACGTCTCTTGTATTTTTTATTGCTCCACTCTTCGCATTGTTTTTTCCATACCCGGGCATTGTAAAAATAGGAATTGCCATAAATACTTTAACATATATTTTCATGGCGCAAAGCGCTGTGCTTGTCGGACTTTTCCAAAAACATCTTCGCATGGGAAAAGTTGCCTTAGCCGATCTTCTGAATAAAGTAATCTACTTCGCGCTGGTCATAATCGGCGTGTATCTTAATAAAAATCTCTTGTGGATACTGTGTTTTGGCGCGGCAACAAATGGCGCATACCTCGTTATGCTCATATATTTTGCGAACACCCTGACAAAAATAAAATTATTGTTTGAAAAAGATATATGGATGCTCATCCTTTCGCGTTCATGGCCTATTGCCCTCACTATCGCCCTCAATTTAGTTTACTTCAAGGCGGACACCATTATTTTGTCGCTTTTTAAAACGCAAGACGAAGTCGGCCTGTATGGAGCATCATACAAAATTCTCGAAGTTCTTATTAATCTTTCTTATCTCTTTTTGGGCCTGCTCCTGCCATTAATGACACAGAGCTTCGCGCAAAAAGAATTTCTGCGATTCAAGCGCGTTATGCAAAATGGATTCGATGTCATGGCCACAATCTCCATCCCCATGATATTTGCAACTATTATGTTAGGAAAACGAGTAATGGTTATGGTCGCAGGATCTCAATATGAGGCTTCCGGATCCATTCTCCAAATACTTATTCTTGCGACTGGCGCGATATTTATTGCCGCGGTGTTTGGCTATGGGATAGTGGCCATCAACAAGCAAAAAAGCATGATTCTATTCTATGCCATTAATGCCTTTCTCTCGCTTGCCGCATACCTATATTTCATTCCGATCTACTCATACTGGGCTGCCGCGTGGATAACGGTGCTGTCAGAAGTATTTATACTTTTTGCATCGCTTCTTGTATTGTATAAAAATACGCAATTTCTCCCAAAGCCTTCCATGCTCCTAAAATCACTCTTTGCAAGCATAGCCATGTGCGTGCCACTATATATATTTGCTTCTCTGCCGCTTATCTTCAATATGGGCATCGCTCTCTCGGTGTATATGGCATCGCTCTATCTTGTAAAAGGAGTGAGCAGGGAAACGCTTATGGAAATCATTAAAATTAAAAGCCAGTCGCGCTAATCTATTATGTTCTTCTTTGATTATCCCTCGCACATTCAGTCATTCTTCAACCAATACTGGCTATTGATAAATTTTTTTTTAATTGTATTCCTTCTATTCCTCCCATATATAACATACAAAAAAACTCCTCTTGCCTTGGGTATTCTCATTCTACTTTTCCCTACGTATCTCATACGCACGAATATTTTCGGAATGCCGTCAACATATCTTGAGTTGAGCTTTCTTTTAATCTTCATTACTTGGATTATTACAAGATATAAGCTATCAGATATAAGATACAAGTCTCTCCCGCTCTATCTTATTATTCTCCTCTTTGCCGCCTGCACTATTTCAATATTTACATCGCCAAGTATTATCGTGGCGCTTGGCATCTGGAAAGCGTATTTTATTGAGCCCATTCTTTTATTTTTTCTCATAATACAGAATGTAAAAACAAAAAACGACAAAAAAATCATTCTTTGGAGTCTGGGACTTTCTACTCTTCCCATTGCGCTGCTTTCTATCTTTCAAAAAATCACTGGCCTAGGAATTGCCGAGCCGGCATGGATAGATTCGCAACAACGAAGAGTAACTGCGTTTTTTACTTCTCCAAACGCCATTGGTCTTTATATCGCGCCTATTGCTGTTTTATATATTGGATACATTGCGCGCGAATTGAAAAATAAAAAAATCACCAAACAAGTTATTTATAAAATAGCTCTCGTCCTCCTTATGTTAAGCGCTGTATTTTTTTCCAAATCACAAGGAGCATGGATTGGAATTATTGCCGGCGTAATTTTCTTGGCCTTTTCAAGTTTTCAAAAAAAACGCGTTGTTGCCGCGCTGAGTCTTTTTATATTGTTATTATTCTCTTTTACGCTAACGCAAAAATTTTTACCTATAAAAAATCTCTCGTCGCCCTCGGCGAACAATAGAGTATTTTTATGGAAGATGAGCCTTGACTTTCTTGGAACTTCTCCTAAAAATTTTTTGTTTGGAGCGGGTCTTTATGGTTTTCCAAAAATCCATGAACAATTCCGCGATCCAAAAATCACCGAGCCTCTCATATATCCACACAACTTTTTCTTAAATTTCTGGATGGACACTGGACTTTTAGGGATTGTATCCATAACTGTTCTCCTTATTATATTTTTTTATCGCGGCTTAAAGAAAAAAAACTATTTGCTCCTTGCTTCCATGGCCGCCCTTATAGCGCACGGACTTATTGACGTGCCATATTTTAAAAACGATCTTTCCATGCTTTTTTGGACGCTGTATTCTCTCATGTTTGTCATTATATAACTCCCGCAAAACAAAAAAGAGGAAATATCTTCCTCTTTTTTGTTTGATGTTGTGTAAAAGAAATCTCTCAATTATGTTCCGGTTACATTTACCAATGATCTGACGACGAATGTCGCGATAGCGTACGCGGTAAATATAACTGCCATTCCGACGACACCTGCGATAATAATTTTTTTTGCTTCTTCAATCTGATCTTCGGCGCCGCCCGCAGTCATCCATTTAAATCCGCCCCAAAGGATCAAGAGTATCGCGATAATGCTTAAAAACCCTAAAATAACATTGATAACCAAGAAAATAACCTCTCGAACATCTCTTGTTCCTAGTCCCGAAAACGTTCCATAGTTCAAGCCCTCATTAATTTGATCTCTTAAGTTCACCGCTAATGCTGGCAATGCGATAAACATGCTGCCCAATGCTGTTATTCCAGCTGCAATTTTTTTCATTGTTTTCACCCCCTTTCGTTGTTGATTTAAGATTTAAGATTTAAGATTAAAGTTCATATCTTATGATATACCAACTGTAATCTAAAATCTTTAGTCTTAAGCCTAATCTTATTATACAACAAAACAATAATTTACAAAAGTGCATAAATATGATAGTATATTTCATATAATTACAATGGCATGATATCAAGAAAATACAAACAAAATCGTAATTTTATAAAATACTCCAAAATCTCCCAAGGGACTATCCTAAAGTGTGGGATTTTTTTATTATGTTTAGCGCAAATAACACTCGCCCCGCTTACCGCCTTTGCGTGGACGTTTGATCCGAACAACATCCTCTCCGACGCGGAACTTCGAGATAAAAACAGCCTCTCCAAAACCGCCATTCAGGTATTTTTTGAACGCGAAGGAAGCGTTTTGAAAAACTTTCAAGAAAGCATAAATGGAGCGCTCAAAAGCGCCTCGCAAATCATCTGGGAGGTGTCGCAGATACACAATATTTCTCCAAAGTTTCTCCTCACAACCGTGGAAAAGGAAAAAGGATTAATCCAAAAAACGCAGGCGACCGATAAAGATACCGATTGGGCGACCGGCTACTCCTGTTTTAACAATACATGCAACGAAAAATACCGCGGTTTTTTCAATCAGGTGGAGTCAACGGCCATAACACAAAATATATATTTTGATAAATCCCAAACATTCCAATTCAAGCCAACCCAGCCCGCAAAGACAAAAGACGGATACACTGTTACTCCAAAAAATCAGGCAACGGCAAATCTCTATATCTATACTCCATACATCGGATACGCCCCGGACTACGGATATCCCAATATTGAAAATGGCGCGGGCAAATTCGGCGCCAATTATCTCTTCTGGCAAATCTGGACGAGATATTTTAGCGATAAAAAAATCCCGAATGGATTTACCGTAAAAAATAATGATTCATTCTGGCTTATAGAAAATGGAAAAAAAAGAAAATTTTCGTCTAAAGATATCTTTTTGAAAGATTATAAGGAATCCGAAACAATTTTCGTGAATCAGAAAATGCTGGATGCGTTTGAGGACGGTCCGATTATTCAGTTTGTGAATAACACGCTGGTGCGCTCATACGCGAATAATCAAGTGTATCTTCTTATTGACGGCGCAAAAAGGCCCATCATAGACAATGCCGCGCTCGCGCTTCTCAAAGACTTCCGGCTCGCTATTACTTCCGCCGAAGAGGTGCCGGTTATTGAAACCGAAAAGCTTGATTCGTATACGCTTGGAACCCCGATAGACGCAAATTCAAAATATCCTCAAGGAAAGCTTTTTAAGAATCCTTCAGGGCAGATAGTATTTGTACAAAATGGTTTTCAGTATAGCGTTGATAATACAGTGTGGCAGATAAATTTTAATAGCGCCCCCGCCGAACCCACAACCTCAAGCGATTTGAGCGCATATATTACAGGCTCTCCCCTTAAAATAAAAAACGGGGTAATTGTTAAAAACTCGCAGGGATTTTTTTATCTTATTTCCGATGGAGAAAAAATAAAAATTAAAAATCCTGAAATCGGGCCGAGAATCTTTGGCGAAGAGCTCTTGCAGTCCGCAATAGTTGTTCCGGATAGCATACTCTCGCTCCATGAAGACAGCCTCAATATCAGCTTTGCCGACGACACTATTGTTGACCCTATAATAAGCGTTGTCCCTCCGCCCGATCCGACGCAAAACTACGCCGCGGAGCTATATTCCATGAATCCGGAAAGCATAGTTATGTTTTATGGGCAAAAAAAGAATGTTGAAATAAAAATAAAAAATTCTGGCAGCGCCGAGTGGATGAGTCAAGACGTATGGATAGAAGCGGAGGGCAATAATATGCCTGTCTATTTCCGAGAAGGTACCGTATCCTCAAACCAAGCCGCGACATTTTATTTAGAACTTGGCGCAATACAAAAGATTGGGTTGCAAACAATGCAATTTAACCTCTATTACAAAAATAACAACCAGAAACAGTCTCTTCTCTCGTTTGGAAAATTCATACTCGTAAAAAGCGACGACACAGCCGAGATTGTATCGCATGATATTCCCATTGCCGTAAAAAAATCTTGGAATTCAAAAAAAATAACAATGAAGATAAAAAATACCTCCGGTTCAACGCTATGGCTCTCCAAAAAAACAGCGCTGGAGATATATGATTCCAGCGACAAGGCTTCGCCTTTTTATGATCCAAGTGACTGGGTAAGAAAAGAAGTGGCCGCTGTCCCGATAAAAAAATCAACAATAAAACCTGGCGAAACAGGAGAATTCTCGTTCATTATTAAATTTAGGAACGTTAAGCCGGGAACATACACCATGAAATTCAAACTTCATCTCATAGATAAAAACAAGCAGATATTTTTAAACGGAGAAGAATACTGGCTTCGGCAGATACGCATTGATAAATAAAAAATATTCATAAAAACTCCTCCCGAGAGCTCTCTGGAGGAGTTTTGTTATTGGAGAAATATTTTTTTTAAAAAATACAAAATACCAAAAAGCTTTACATCTACTTTTGCGTTATCAGGCGGATGCTCTAAAAAACTTTCAAGTTTTTCAAGTGGAATACGCACCACTTCCAAATCCTCGGCATCTTCCAGCTTGGGATCTGAAACTTTTTTGGCGTTTCGCGCGATAAAATATACAATCTCATCGGCAAGAAGGCCGCTATTGAAAGAGCCGGATACGATGCGTTCTATTTTTTCCGATTGAAAACCCGTTTCCTCAAGCATCTCGCGCCGCGCCGCATCTTCCTCGCTTTCACCCCGCACATCCATAAGCCCGGCGCATGCTTCAATAACGTACGACTGTACCGGCACGCGATATATTTTTACCAAGACCACTTCCTTTTTTATAGTCACGGGCACTATCGCCACAATCCTTCCATGCGTCTTTCGCCGTACCATCTCCCAGACAATAGGCTTTCCGGATTTGGATAGCACGTGTCGCAAGATCATCTGGGTATATTTTCCGTCAAAAACGACTTCATCTTTTATATGAGACAGTCGCATAATAATTTCTCTATGAATCAGGCTATACATAGAAATTATAATATATTTTATAAGGAAAAGAAATTGACTTTTTATTGATTTTGTGATAACTTTTATAGTTATGGAACAAGAACTGCGATCACAATTATTTCGAAAACTTTTCCCCCAAGCCCCGCGATACCGGCTTGACCAGATGCACACGGCGCAATTTACGCGCGGATGGACGGGCTGGGGCGACGCCACTATGTTTTCCAAGGAAATGCGAGACGCGCTCTCTCATGGCATCCCATGGGTTTCATTTATTTCTTCTAAAGTTTTAGAAAGTAAGAAAAAGGATACCTATAAGGCGCTCCTTGAACTTTTTGACGGAAAAAAAATTGAAACAGTTCTTATGTTAAATAGAAAAAATAACTGGACGATATGCGTATCGTCGCAGGTTGGGTGCGCCATGCGATGCGGGTTTTGCGCTACCGGAAAAATGGGATTTACGCGCAATATGACATCCGACGAGATAGTGGACCAATACCGGTTTTGGATGAATTTTCTCTGCGAGCATCCAAAGCTTGACCAAAAAATATCCAATATTGTTTTTATGGGTATGGGAGAGCCACTAGCAAACTATGAGAATATAAAATCCGCCATACACGCCCTTCTCAAGTATGCCGTTATTGGTGAAACGCACATAACGGTTTCCACTGTTGGCGTTCTGTCTGTTATGGAAAAAATCCTTGAAGACAAGGATTGGCCGCGCGTGCGCCTGGCCGTGTCGCTTCACAGCGCCGATCCCGATATCAGAAAAAATATAGTCCCCACTTCTTTTGAAGATTTCTTGCCAAAGCTTGCCAACTGGTCCAAGCGCTATTTAAAAAAATTCGGCAATCGCTCGCATCATCTCACCTACGAATATGTTATGCTCGCGGGCGTCAACGACTCGCTTGTTGACGCGAAAAAGCTGGCGAACTTCGTTACCACCACTGGAAAAATAAAAGTAAACCTCATTCCGTATAATTTTACAGACTCGGAGTTCCAAAAAACGCCGGATGAGCAGACGCAAAAATTCTTAGAATACCTCCACAAGCATACGGTTATTGCCACAACCCGAAAAACCATGGGCGAAGACATAGCAGCCGCCTGCGGACAGCTTATTGTTGCAGACAAAAAGACAAAAAAATAATCGCGTAATAAAAAATAACTTTTTTGGGATAGGTTCTAATTTTTTATGATGAAAATTTCGCGATAAAAGAAAAGGAACACTCACATGGCGCCTTATGGCACACATGGCAATTCTTATAAAATATTTTTGATAACTCTTGCGCCATATCAATATTCGCGGAATTGGCAACTCCAAAAATGCAAGAAACAAAATCCGCAAGCTCGTTTTGCAAGTCAACAAACTGCTTATGCTTGTGTTCGCCCAAAAAGCACAGTACCGCTTCGCTTAACTCCCCCATCTCTTCCGCCAAATGCACCCCGGCGTCGGAGAGCGTGCGGGAGTTGGGCGGGTATATTTTCGAAAACATTTCTTGAAATTGAGCAAGTGTTTGCGGGCGCAATGAGTTTTTTCGTATAATCTTCGCGCGCTTTTTTGGTTTTATTTTTTTGCACGCGCAAGGCAATCCCGCGCAATACGAACATTGCATGGGAAAACGCCTCCATACCGCGTCTTCAACAATAATATGAAGCCTGTTTGCCACAGACATAAGCCACGAAAAAGCTATAAGTAAATTGAGCTCGAGCTTTTTTTTATTATTCTTCCGTATGCCTTTGAGTGCGCGCATGGTAAATCGCTCTTGGTGCGAAAGCAAATCCCACAAAGAAAAAAGCCTATCATCAGGCAGGCTATAGACGCTTTCTATAAATTTTTGGAAGTCTAAAAAAGATTGTTTTTTTAGGAATTGCGCCATAAAATCTTCATTCAATTCATATCAATTATACCATG
>Ga0209541_10015793_pt1 | contig 11238 bp, 8 predicted proteins | sample RifCSPlowO2_01_FD_184027 | JGI IMG/M metagenome (GOLD analysis project Ga0209541, IMG submission 184027) | Groundwater microbial communities from Rifle, Colorado - Rifle CSP2_plank lowO2_0.1 (SPAdes) (version 2) | ecosystem: Environmental > Aquatic > Deep subsurface > Groundwater | place: Rifle...
CCAACATTAACCTCAAGTTCCCTTTCAAGCCGTTCGCGAATTTGCCGGCCGGTTACAAATTTTCCTTCTCTTCCGGCAAAAGTAGAATTATTGACCAGAAAGTTTAAAGATATTGTCGGCTCGTCAATGCTTATCGCCGGCAGAGCATTTTGCGACAAATCGGCGCAAACCGTTTCGCCGATAAATATGTCGGAAAGCCCCGCGATCATCGCGATGTCTCCTGTTGGCGCTTGCGAAACCTCAACTCTTTTGAGCCCCTCAAACGTAAAAATTTTGGTTATTTTTCCCTGGTGCGTTTTTTCGCTTTGCGCGTTTTTTATGTAAACATTTTCTCCTTGCTTAACAACGCCTTCGTAAACTCGCCCAATGGCGAGCCGGCCCATATAATTGTCGTAAGCGAGATTGAACGGCTGGAATCTCATTGGCTTGCGGTTCAATCTTTCCGAAGACGCCTCGGGAACTTCTTTCAAAATTGCGTCAAGAAGCGGAACGAGATCTTTTGAATCGTCCGTTAAATTAATTTTGGCGACGCCTTCTTTGGCTATCGCGTACACTACCGAAAAATCGAGCTGCTTATCACTCGCGCCAAGATCCATAAAAAGTTCCAGCACTTTTTCATGGGTTCGTTCCGGACGCGCCGCCGGTTTGTCTATTTTATTGATAACGACAATCGGTTTGAGGCCGAGTTCCAATGATTTTTTCAAAACAAACTTCGTCTGAGGCATCGGCCCTTCTTGAGCATCAACCACCAAAAGCACCGAATCGATGGAACGCAAAACCCGTTCCACTTCCGAACCGAAATCGGCATGGCCCGGCGTATCCACCAAATTTATTTTCGTGTATTTATATACAATAGAAGCGTTTTTTGAGTAAATGGTAATCCCCCGCTCTTTTTCAAGAACGTTTGAATCCATGGAAATTCCCTCTTCCGCGGCGCCTGTCTGGCGCATCATGGCATCAGTCAGAGTAGTTTTACCGTGATCAACATGAGCGATGATAGCGATATTTCTGATTTTCATTCGCGGCCTTAGTAGAGCTTGTTTATGCCGGTAATATCGCCGGCATTTAAATCGCGTTTCTTGGTTTCGCCATTGGCCGCATAGCCATACATGGTTTCATCGGCGCAGATTGAATTATACAAGTCGGCCAAACCCATCGCATGCCCAAGTTCGTGAGTGGCAATATTTTCAAAATCCATTTTTCCCGGATCGCCTGATGCCGACCAATCGTAAGTTATATCGTCAAAAACCATGTCCCATTCAACCAGTTGGCGATTGAAAGTGGGTCCGCCAAAAATTCCCCAGATAATTGTTACCGCAATCGTGTTTGAATTGGCAATATCGGCAAAATAAACTTCATTTTGATTATCTGGCGCGACAGTGTCGGCAACTAGAGCGTCGGCAACCGCAACACCATCGCCTAAAATATTGTAAGATGCCGCGCTTTCCCATTTTCCAATATTCAACGCGAGATTGTCAAAAACAAAATTCTGATCAAGGCCTCGGGTATTATTAGGATTTACAACCCACGGCTCAAGCCATTTCCATTTAGCATCTTTGGCCAAAAATCCATAGCAGGCGGTAGCGCGCGTTTTAGCTCCGCTTGGTTTCGCGGTTCCATCTTTGCGATGGATGATGGCATAACCCTCAACCTGTTTGCCGCTTTTCTTATCGTGCGCTCTGCCCAAACTGTAAAGATTATCGGTTACTTGCACGGCATTGGCCGGCAAACTAAATTTTACCCTCTGGCCTTTTGCCAAAACTATACTCGGCTGATTAACCAGCCAGCTACCCGCCGCGATTAAAACCGCCGCAGCGATTAAAACAACTAAAAATTTCTTGTTCATATATTTTATTTTAAATTATTAAATATTAAATTTATTATTTTCCGCGCGCGCTTGACGCGCGCGATTTTTTATCATAACACTTAAGTATAGTTCTTTGCAATATTAGAAATTATAGGCAAAGAGAAGGAGAAAAACCTTGGAGAAATTTTCAATATGCTTGCATGGTTTGGGCGGACAGGGATTAAAAAGCATGATTCAAGACATACTCGCTCCGCTTATTTTGGAAGCGGGTTTAGAGGTTCAGGCCTTCCCCTTTTTCGGCGGAGAACGCCGGGGCGCGCCGGTTTCCGGATATCTGCGTTGCGGTGAGAAAAAAATAACAACTCATTCATTTATCAGCAATCCCAACATGGTTGTTATCTTTGATCATGAACGCATTTCCGTAACAAAAGCTCTGGAAGGCCTTAAGCCGGGCGCCGTAGCGCTAATTAACACCGTTTTCCCCAATCAATTTTTGGGGCTCACCCGAGATTGGCAGATTTATACTTTAAACGCGCGAGCTATTTCGCTGGCGCACGGAATCGGCAGTCCCGAAGATCCATATATGATAATCAATTCGGCTATGGCCGGCGCGGTGTTGAAACTTTTAGAGCCGATTTTCAAGAGCCAACTTTCCGATAAGACGATTGAAGCCGTGTTAAACAATGTTTTGCCGCAAAAAATTTTGGAAAATTACGCGGCTCTACTAGAAGGCCGAAAAACCGTTGTTAAGCTTATGGCCGGCGCCTCGGCCATGTGGCAATGGCTTTTAAAAGGCCGAACTTTTCCATATCTCACCCAACCTGATGAACACTGCACTAAATGCAATCTTTGTTATCTTTTTTGCCCAAAGCGAGCCATTGAAACAACTGCCGGCGGCGCGTACATTATTGATGAAGAAAAATGCAATTATTGCGGCATCTGCGTAACTTTGTGCCCTCTCCGCGCAATCGCTATGGTAACTTAACATGGAGGCGCTCGTCATGAACGGTAAATTGGCCTGCGGCAAAACAATCCTTACCGGAAATAAAGCCGCCGCTTACGGATTTGCTTTGGCGGAACTCGATGTTTTCGGCGGATACCCTATTACTCCGTCAACGGAAATCACGGAAGAAATGGCGCTACTAACAAGTCGAGGTGTTATTTCCACAACATATCGCAACACCGATTCGGAACTGGCATCAATGGCGCTCGGCATCGGCGTAGCCACTGCCGGCGGAAGATATGGAACAGCCACTTCTTCGCAAGGATTGGCGCTAATGTTCGAATTGCTTCACTGGGCAACTACCGCAGAGTTGCCGCTGGTTATAGTTAATACCAACCGGTCGCTCGGAGCGCCATGGTCCATTCATCCGGACCAAACCGATTCCTTGCTTTTTCGCGACTTATTCATGCCCCAGATTTATTGCTCAAGCGTCCAGGAAGCACTGGATATGGTTCTTTGGGCGTATCGCCTGGCTGAAAATCCGCGAGTTAATTTGCCGATACTGGTATGTCTTGACGGTTTTATGCTTTCGCATACCGCCGAAACCGCAATAATTCCCGCGCAAGAATCGGTTCGTGAATTTTTATCTGAAAAGCGTTTTTGCAAAGATTCCGTACTGCCCGAATTAGATGATAAAAAAATCGTTAACCTTCAGTGCCCTTATAATTGGAAGGAACATTCTCGGCGGAAAAAAGCGTTAGTATCGGCCATGCAGTCAGCGTATAATGCAATCCCAGAAATTGCCAAAGATTGGCATCGTATTTTCGGAGAAAATTACGGCAACGGATTTTTGCGAATAAGCGGAGATCCAAACACAAAAATCGCGATAATTTCCATGGGCGCGATTGTCGGCACCATTGAAGAAGCGTTTGCCGATAAGCCGGTAAAAGTAATCAGTCTCCGTTTCTTTAGGCCATTTCCGGCAAAAGAGTTAAGGAATGCCATCGGCAACGCCTCCAAAATTATTGTAATTGACAGAAGCATTCTGCCTAACGGGCATGGAGTTATTGCCGACGAGCTTCGTTTAGCCAGCGGCGCCTGCGGATACAATGGCGCAGACATCCACAGTTTTGTCGGCGGTTTCGGCGGGCAAAATTTTTCGGAGGAAAACTTTTTAAACATGCTCTCCGCGATTTTAAGCGAGATTGGGCCGTTTAAAAAAACGTATTGGATGGGAGACGCGCCATGAAGCCGAAGGATATCGCGATCCAGCCGTTTCTTGATTCGCGCCACGGCCTTTGTCCGGGATGCGGATCGGCTATAGCCATGGCCCATATTCAAAGCATAGTGTCGCAACTTTTGCCATCGGGAAAAATTAAAAAAATCCGCTCCATGGTAATTCCGGCTTCATGCTGGTCTATCGGCAGCGGATTTGACGGAGTGTCTTTTATCGGAACAAATCTAGTACACACGCCCTTCATTGCCGCGGCAACCGTAGGCGAAGGTATCAGTATTATGTCTAAGCGGCGAGGCGCCAATAACGACGAAATAACAATTGTTTGGGCAGGCGACGGCGCATCGTTTGATATCGGCCTTGGCCTTCTTTCGGGGGCGGCCATAAGAAACGCCGATATTCTTTACGTTATCAATGATAATCAAACCTATGGCAACACCGGAGCCCAGGAATCCGGCGCGACGCCAGAGGGCGCGAAAACCCAGACCAGTCCTTTAGGCAAAGAAATTGCCCAGAAAGACATTCTTGAAATCATGATGGCGCATAAAATCCCCTACTACGCGTCGATTGCGTTAAGCGTTACGACACTTGACGATTTTTACGCCAAAGTTCGGCGCGCTGCGGATCAGAGCGGCTTTAGATGCCTCCATCTTTTATCAGTATGCCCTCCGGGATGGAAATGCGATGCCGCAAAGACACCCGATCTTTCCGAACTGGCGGTTCAAACGCGTGCCTTCCCCTTGGTAGAAGTTATAGACGGCCGTTTGCGCCTGACAAAACCGAAACGGGAAAAACCAATTGAAGAATTTTTGAAGCATCAGAAAAGATTTGACGGAATAATTGATTCTTCGGAAATATTGCGCGAATTTCAAAAACAAATAGGCAACCGCTGGGATTATCTCCTGCGTCTTGAAGAAATTACCAACTCATTACATTAAAAAACCCGCTTGGCAAAAAGTAAATAGCGGGTTTTTATTTTTTAACAGGAAAATATTTTTTTTAGTTTCAACTATTTATTTATATTCAACAATTTTAAAATTCTTTCTTTATCAAAACCAATGGTAAGCTCTCCGTCAATATCGATAACCGGCACGCCCATCTGATTTGATTTTGCGACCATCTCATCGCGAGCCGCCGCGTCAACTGAAACATCCTTTTCTTCATACGTGACATTATTTTCTTTGAAAAAATCCTTTGTCATTTTACAGTAGACGCAAGTTGGAGTGGTATAAATAGTAACCTTTGGCATATTTATAATTTAATTGTGATAATTTAAGTATAACACGCGCTCACTATGATGAAATCGGTTTAAGATTTGATTTTTGTTATTAATGTTATATCATAAGATTATGGGAATAGATTTTTATAAAGAAGGTAGCGACATGCGCGATGGCGAACAGAAAAAAGATCCTTATGCGCAGTATCAAGAACTGGGGGGTATTATAAACAGAAAAGATTATGAGAATGCTCTTCAGAGATCAGCTGAGGCGACTGCGGTAAGCGACACAATAGTGGCGCAGGTAGAAAATATGGCAAAATTTGCCGGAATTGAGCTGCAAAAAGAAAAAAGCCCAAACGATCCCCGGGTAAAGCTCTACGCAGTATTACGCGGCGACAGCAAACCTGAAGATGTTAAGTACCATCATAGCCAAATGTCGGACCAGCGTTTGTTTGCTGAAACGTTGCGAATATTGGGAGACACGGAAGCGCTAAGTAAACTGATTGACGCCCATCACAAAATCGGAACTTATTGCCCAATTTGTTTGAAAGTAGTTACGCCTGGCGAAGAGTGCCGCTAATCCAGATAATTTCCACCCCGCAGCTGCGGGGTTATTTTTATAACAAGCTCCGCGCGCTTCACGCATTTAGAACCGCAATTTGGCAGATTCCCGGCAACATTTCTCCGTTTAAGATCGTAAATTACTGGTAGAGTTACCCCGAATTACGAGCTGTGTGTCCTTGTGGCAAGAGTTTGCCCAGGGGCACAGCTTTATACCCCTTGTGCCAAGTTGACCCGAATTTGACGAGCTTAAGAAGCCGGTCGATTATTCGAATGGCTTCTTGTTTTCCTCGGCGTGAGCTGTGATCTCGATATTACAACTCTTATGTTCCCGGCACCACGCCTCGCATTTCTCCGCCCATTCGCGGTCCTCATAATGAGGACCGCACTCTTCACATTGGTATAGCTCTTTATTCCCTTTTTGAATGACTTTTACCATGCTATTCTTCAATTGCATTTATTTCGGTTTCAGCGTCCGTGATAATAAATCGGCAGCCAGCTTTTTTATTCAGAACATTAAACTCGAATTTCTCGAATATGTTTATTAATACTTTTTGTCGCAAATGATCTTCGGGATTCGTCTGTTCCTGTAACCACCTGGGGTTCTGTTGTAGAATTTTATTCCTTTGGTCATCTACAACATTAAGATCATATATTTGATAAAAGAAAATATCTCGTTGCTTTTGCTTGTCCTCAAGAGTTTTTATTGGCGGATATTGTATCCATTCCCCGATATCTTTAGCCGAGAAAACGATCAGTGTATTTTTAAGATCGGGTTTTCTTGAAAATGTTCTGAGGACGGGAACTTTTATATCGTCGTATTTGAGGTATCCCATGTAAAACGGCAAGTCATCAAGGTCGGTGCTCCCATGTTGCCTATTCCACTGAGGAACAAAATGGTCAGATGCGCGAAGATCGTGTAGCTCAAAATAATCTACAAATGAGCCTGCGACTATGGGATTTTTAATTTGTTTTTGTTGTAGACACTCGATTATTTGAAGGATCACTTCTTCCTTTTTGACTTCTTTAACTTCACTTAAATTATCGGCTATCTTTTCGAACACGGTTTCGTTCTCTGAACGAGCGAAACCTTCTCCATATTGCTCACCCCAGCCAACATAATGTACATGCCATTTTTCCAGAAAACCCTCTTTCATGTCGATTTGGTTGTAACCCCATAGATCAATTTCTGGTTTCAGCTCCGTACTCGTCGATAGATCACTAAAGCGTTTAGATCGAGAGAAAAGTTTTCTCAGAATAGCTTGCTCGTGGAATCCCTTTGAAAAAAGATTGTAAAATTCCTCGACTTTATTGCCACTAATAGCTGTGCTTTTTATATATTCCATCTCGTTAACTTCCTGCAATTCTTTAACCTTTTGAAACAACTCGAGTAATGAGCTGGCCTTCGATACATTATCAGGGGAAATAAAGTCAGTCCACGCGGTGTGGTAATTGGTTTCTATCTCCTTAAGTTTTTTCTGTAGCTCGCCATTATTTTCAATTAAAAATGCTAAATCTCTACTGGGCGGCAATGATATTTTCTCAAGTTGATCTTTTGAGCCGGGAATATTTTCTAGCGCAAGAATTAAGTATAGATAGTCAAGATTACTATGAAAATCGAGCATCCTAACTTCGCCATCGGGTATTACATCCCACCACTGCCATCCAAAAAAATCTTCGGTTTCAAAACTGCGCGAAGTTATAAATACGCTTGTGAGGTCTTCTATCCTTGTCGGTAGATATTTCTTCAAAATATTAAAAGCCTGTTTCGTTTTTTCATTTCTTCGATCAGTGCGGTGCCTGTGAAAAACCCAGGATGTAAAACCAAAGAATAGCTGATTCTTCCGTAATTTGATTTCCCGCTCTTTCTCTTCCAAAGATTTTTGAATTTTTAATTTCGATTCAATCCTTATCTTTTCCTCATTGCTGGCGGCTCTTTTTAGTTCCCATTCAAGATGCTCGGCCTTGGGATATTCTCTTGAGGGTTCAAAATGTCGATATAATTTTCCTATGACCTCGCTAATTTTTTCTAAAGTTTCTATATCATTATTATCGAAAGAGGTTTTTAGTAAACTTTGAAAAGTTAGAAAGAGGTGGGTTGAAAAATCCGTGTATTCTTTAATGAGCGTTTCTTCTTTAGCATTTTTTAATTCCGGCTCTATAAAATAATTTGCGATCTCTTTTAGCCAAGCAACGCCCCTATCATGGATAAATCCTCGAACATTTTTGTCAGGTTCTCTATAACCAAGATGATGGAAATAGGGAATAAACTTTAAGAATTTTTGAAAAATGAAGTGATCGCGGATTTTTATTGCCCTAATTGAAATTGCGGCCGGGATATAAGCAACCTCTCTTATTATTTCTTCATCGTGTGTTTGTGTGCTTTTTATAAGTAATTCGCGCAAATCGTCATCAAGCCACTGGACTTCGCTCCAGCCTTCAAATATATTCCCCATTTCCTTTTTTGCTTGTTCATAACTATAACCACCGCCACATTCATTCATTGATTCCAGAAATGATTCCGCAAGGCTTAAATAAATCTGGCGAAAATCCTGTATCTTTCCGAGCTTCTTTTTGTTTATTGCCTCTATAAATTGATCTTTAAGTCCACTAAGTTCGAGGTGAACTTGCTCTGAGTAATTATCTTGCTTGCCCATACTAAATGCTTCGCGTACCAACCCTTCCAGCTCTTTCATCGTATCCAGGTTCTTTAAAACTGATTTATGAACCCTGATAAGCGTTTTGTGATCCTGATCAATTCGATCATGATATTTTTTCGCTAATCCGAAATGGTATTTATCAGCTTTTGCATATATCGCTTTAGGTGATTGAGCTTGTGTGCTTTCAAAATCAGATATGCCCTCCTCTGGTGGTCTCAGCTTGTTTTCGTAAAAACTGAGGCCATTTTTATTTGCTTCTTGTTCTAAAAGTTTAGCTATTTTATCGAGTAAGCAGAGGTTAATATCAATAACGACTCCTGTTTTAGGCGCGTTAAAAAAATGGTAGTTTTCGGTGTCGCGCTCGGAAAGCGGCGTATAAGTCAGTTCGATTTTGTTTTCTCCGAGACGGTTAATTAAATAGTTATTGCCTAACCTTTCATCAATGGCCAGGCTGATACTTTTTTTCACCCTATCTCTTAAGAGCACCAGTCGTTTTTCTTGAAGAGCGTGAACATTTAAAAGAATATAAATCAGTTTAGACAATGAATAGATCGCGAATAGGCCAACCAAAATAATTGGAACTATACTTAACTGGTTGATATCTCTCCACCATAGAAAATTGAAAAAAGTGATTATTTCTGCAATCGCAAGAGGATAGAGTAGGCTTTCCTTAAGCAAAACCCTTGCTTTATCCTTACTTTCATCATCTCTTAAACTCTCGGCAATAAAAATCAAAAGTGCGAATATGATTGTTCCAATACCCGCATGTACTGCTATTAAGTTTTGAAAATGATTGCTTGTGTCAAAGTTTAATGTCTCGAATGTCAATGACAGCCCCCCAAAACTAAAGTTTGATATATGTGAAAGAAAATTAAGAAGTAAAACTACCGCGGCGATACTGATAAAAGATGTTAAGGATGGTTCGTAAAGCTTTTCAAAAGTTTCAATAATCCATCGGGAGCTTTTTGCTTTGCACAATCTCGCCCGTTCTTCGAGTATCTTAGCACTCAAAAAGCATTTGCCCTTTCCAAACTTAATGATCCCGGTGTGGGCATAGAGAAATAGAACGAGTAAAGCATATAGAGAAAATCTGTATACAACATTAGAGACGCTCTCATGAATGTACAACTCGATTAAAAAAGCGGCTGCTAACAAAAGTAAAGAAATCTGAGATTTAGAAATGATGGGGTCGTCGTTTGTCATCATGTTTGATTTTCAACAATTTTAATCTCCGCCGGGGTGAGGGCGTAGAGTTTATTCAATCTTCGCTGATTTCTCAAGATTGTGCTTCATACATAATAAGCGTACATTTTTGGCGGACATACTAGTGCCGCCTTTTGAAAAAGGTAGGTCATGATCAAAATGTAAATTTTTAGTAGCGCCGCATTGTACGCATTTACCGCCATCGCGTTTCCAAACCTCCTTTTTTACTTCTGACGGTATTAAACGATTATGTGGAAGTGGTTCTATCCCCACGCCTGCATCTTCTAATCGTTTGTTAGATAGCCTTAGAATAAATCTAAAAACTTTCCTATTGCCGCTTTCGACTATTTTATAATCAATTAAGTTAAAAATGCCCTTGAGAGACCAGACTCCGGGAAGAACTTTTTCGTAAACTTTTACTAACTCTGGCTCGCTTTTATTTTTCTTATATTCATCTACCGCTTTGATAAATAATCCATTTTGAGTTAAGCGACCAGTAGGCAATTTAGCCGGCTGGTCTTCATGTTTAGGATTGTGCTCGTGCGATCTCCTAGAAACATCATGTCCTTCGTACTCGATTGTAATCCCATCATCATGAACTTTATCCTGATACGGAGCGTTAGAACGCCGCGACATTAAAATCACAGAGTAATTTGGATTCAACCTGAAATTCATGCCTCGTTGTAAGGTTTGTGTATTCTCTGCGTCACACATTTCTCGGTAACTCAAAATGTCATCACGAATTTTGATCATTACTTTATTTCTGGTAAATGACTTTTAAAATATTTCTCGGTATTCTTATCCATAAAATAAACATATACCCCTTTGTGTGCACGGGACATTAAAACACGGTATACATTTTTGAGGTGGTCAACTAAAGCCGGGTTATTGCGCTTGACTTGGCTATCGTGAGAATTTGTAGGAATCGCTTTCCATTTATTTTCCTCAAAATCATATACAAGGTCGTTGCCAAAAATAACCGCGATGTAGTCAAACTCCATACCCTGTGCTGTGTATACGGTGCCAACTTGTTCCATCCCAGAATCATCAGTTGCCCATTTCCAGAATTGATCTTTTTTCTCCCAAGGCATTTCAAAATCTCCAATTTTTACATCATTAACCAATGAGCCATCTTGATTCGGATTACTCCAGGGCCAGCAAAAGCCGGCAACTATGCGAGCAGAATTTGTCCTCTCTTTGTTCCGGCTTCTAACTTCTTCCATCATATCTGATGGATTATCGAAAATTTTAAACCCCATTTTTGCGTCAAATTCTGTAATTTCTGTATCGCGTATTTCCAATACATGGTCCACCCACTGTAAATATGCGTCTGATCCAGAACAACGGAATTGGGTTTGAAGTTCAAATTCGGCTATATTTGATTCCTTAACACCGAAACGACTGGAGGCGTTTTTAAGCATTTCTATTCCACCAACCTCACTCGGCCGCACCACTTGATGTTCATCGATGAAAAAAATAGCCAGCTTAGCAACACGCAATAGTTCATCTACTTGGGGCAAATCAGTTCTTTTAGATCTTGGCGTATATCTACTTACACTTGTTTCTCGTATACGATGCGCCTCATCACAAATAAGAACATCAAAAGAATCT
>Ga0209541_10015796_pt1 | contig 11237 bp, 11 predicted proteins | sample RifCSPlowO2_01_FD_184027 | JGI IMG/M metagenome (GOLD analysis project Ga0209541, IMG submission 184027) | Groundwater microbial communities from Rifle, Colorado - Rifle CSP2_plank lowO2_0.1 (SPAdes) (version 2) | ecosystem: Environmental > Aquatic > Deep subsurface > Groundwater | place...
AACACGTTTTGCCGAGCTGTTCCCGCACGAGCGCGTGGCGCTCGGCGTCGGCCGTTCCTGCGAGCCGCTTTAAGACGGACAGGGCGGCGGCCGCGTAGGCGCGCCCGGCAAGAGCCCGCTCCTGCGACTTTCTCATCTTCACCGCGGACACCGCCTCCATCGCATGAGTCACCGTCCCCGTCTTTTTGTAGGAGATTATCTTGGTCTTGATGCTCTTGAGGCTGGCCATACATTAGATTTTCTTGACGAGTACTCGAGTTTTAGAAAATCAATGATCCCGAGCGCAGCGAGGGAATATTATTTTGTCGCGAACAGTTCGGAGTGAGCCAAACGGAATTCTTCGAGCGCCTTATTCAGCTGCTTTTTCAATTCGTCGGAAAGTGCGCCGGTCTTTTTTATCTCGGCCAGCGTTTTCGCATATTGTCCATCCAAGAATTCCGCGAGCTGTGCTTCAACGACGGTCACCTTCGCCACAGGCACGTCTGCAAAAAATTTTGCACTAGCCGCATAAAGAATAGCGACCTGCACCTCCATCGGTATTGGCACGCCGTTTTTCTGCTTCAAAACTTCCACCATGCGTCTGCCGCTCTCGATGCGATCGGCCGTCGCCTTATCGAGGTCGGACGCGAATTGCATGAACGCTTCGAGTTCGCGGAATTGCGCGAGTTCGAGCTTGATACCGCCAGCCACCGCCTTCATCGCCTTGGTCTGCGCGGCGGAGCCGACACGCGAGACCGAGATACCCACATCGATTGCCGGCCGAATGCCTTTGTTGAAGAGGTCGGTCACGAGGAACATTTGTCCGTCGGTGATGGAAATGACGTTGGTCGGAATGTAACCGGACACGTCGCCTTCCTGTGTTTCGATGATGGGAAGCGCGGTGATGGAGCCGCCCCCCTTTTCCTCATTTAAACGGCACGCGCGCTCAAGAAGGCGCGAGTGTAAGTAGAAAATATCTCCCGGATACGCCTCGCGGCCCGGCGGACGGCGAAGAAGGAGCGAAAGCTGACGATACGCTACCGCCTGCTTCGAAAGGTCGTCATAAATGATAACGACATCTTTTCCGCGATCCATGAAATATTCGCCTATCGCGGCTCCGGAAAACGGCGCGAGGTACTGGAGCGCGGCTGGGGCGGAAGCTGGCGCATCAACGACGATGGTATATTCGATGGCATTTTCTTTTCGGAGCTGTTCAACGATGCGTGCCGTCTTGCTTTCCTTCTGTCCGATAGCGACGTAGATGCAGATCGGACGCGTCTCCTTTGGCTCGTTGCGCTGACTGATGATGGTATCGATCGCGATGGTGGTCTTGCCGGTGCCACGGTCGCCGATGATGAGCTCACGCTGGCCGCGGCCTATCGGTATCATCGCGTCTATCGCTTTGATGCCCGTTTGTACGGGGACCGACACCGATTTGCGATCCATGACGCCGCTGGCCTGTCGCTCCACGGGCATGAACGTTGTTTTCTTGAACGGGCCCTTGCCGTCGATCGGCTCGCCGAGCGCATTCACGACGCGTCCCAAGAGTTCTTCCCCGGACGGAACGGACAAAATGCGACCGGTCGATTTCACCGTCATGCCCTCCTCTACGCGGGCAGTATCGCCGAGGATCGCGGCTCGTACACCGTCTTCTTCAAGGTTCAATATCACGCCGTAGAGTTCGCCTTGCGCCTCCATGGACTTTGCGAGCGGCTTTCCCTTCCCTTCTTCAAAAAGAATTATCTCGCTCATCACCGCCTTCGAAAGGCCATCTATCGCGACAACACCATCACCCACGGACGTCACGCGCCCTACGTGCTCGCTTTCCACGCTCGGTACATGCGCTTCTATCTCTTTTATTATCTTCTCTACGACGGCGTTGCTCATACCCGGTTAGTACAATTTCGAATAATTCCCGCCGCAGTTTCAAAATCAAGCGTTTTGCAATATACCGCTGTCAATACTTTCAACATATGCTGGTGAGTATTCATACAAGGCGATTCGAAATTGTCCTACCGGGCATAAATTATGTAGTGGCACGATTATACACGCTAAGCAGATATTTCTTATAACTCGCGTCGTGCAGGCGCTCCCTTCCTTCAAGCCGCCACCCGCCGATAAGCGTCTCATCGAGGCGCACCTCGACGTCGCCGGCCTCGATCCCCATCTCACGAAATAGATCCTTCGTCTCGCGTTTTGCACCCGCGGCATCTTTTTCTTTAGCGACGGAAAGCACAACGGCGTTTTTGGCGCCTTCGCGAGTGGCAATGCGTGCGAAAGCTCGTCCTACTTTGGGCAAAATGCTTAGCCGCCCCCTCTTCTCGAGCGCATCGCGTATTTTCGCGACAGCCTCCTTCGGCTTCATGCCTTTCTCTACCATCTGCCAAAGTGCCTGCGCGTATGAGTGTTCCATGTTATGAGTGTTTTTCCCGAAGGATCTTCTCCGCAGCAAGCATGGCGGCGCGCGCAATCTCTCGTTCGCTTTCCTTGAGCGCCTGACGTTTTGCTTCTTCTCCGCGAGCGCGGGCATCCGCAAGCGCGCCTTCTGCCTGAACCTCCGCGGTCTTCATGATCTCGGCCGCGCGCTCTTCAGCCCTCGCGCGAGCGGTAGCAACGAGGCCTTCGGCTTCCCGCGAAGCGGCGCCTACTATTCCCTCGCCTTCTGTCTTGGCCTCGAGAAGACGCCGCGCTGCGGCTTCTGAATTCTGCACGCCCTCGGCTATTTTCTGTCGACGGTCGTCTATCATTTTTAGAACAGGTCTGTACAAAAAATACCAAAGTGCCGCCAAGAGCAGCCCGAAATTGAACGCCTGCACGAGTAGCAATTTCCAGTTGATGCCAAAGGCTGCGAACAATTCCGACATATCCTTAAGAAAGCGAGGCGGTGTGTGCGTTCTTGGAGTCTTCGCGGAGGTCTTGGACCGAGCGGGAGCAAATTTTCAGCAGAAAATTATGCGACTCCGAAAATGCATGCGTCGCCGAGCGACTAGGTGAACTTGATGATAAAGCCGATAACGAGGGCGAAAATCGCGAGCGCATCGGTAACGGCGATGCCAATGAACATCGTCGTCTGGATCTTTCCCGCCGCTTCCGGGTTGCGGCCGATCGCCTCGAGTGCGCGGCCGACCAAGATGCCGAGACCGATACCAGGGCCGATAACGCCTAGGCCCACTGCGAGCGCCATACCAAGGGTCTTTGCTACTTCAATATCCATATTTTTAATAGCTTTTAGCTTCTAGTTAATCCAATAATTAATACCAAATGTGACCGCATTCTAGCATGGGATTCGCGCGTTTCAATGCCCGACTAATCCGCTCCTTCTCGACGCGGTCGTAAGCAGTAAAAGTGCGAGAACAGCTCCGAAGAGACCGAGCAGACTGAAGGTCCCGGACATACCGACGAGATCCGCGAGAAGCCCGGCTCCCATGGGGCCGACGATGTAGCCAATGTTGGCCGCCATGTCCTCGAGAGCCTCTACTTCGCCCTCAATCGCGAGATTGTCCAGGATGTAATCGGCAAACGTCGCGCTTATAGCGGGCAGGGACATGCTGGTGAAAAAAGTCGCGGTAAGGACGAGCGCTATGACGGGAACCCCTTCGGGCACTAGAACGAACATAGATAGGATTGAGGAACCTATCAGTAGCGAGACGAACGCTGTGCGCCTTTTCCCGAAACGGTGCGTAAGCGAACCGACTACCCATCCGACTACGAGTACGGGAAGTGAATACGCCATCAGGAACAATCCTCCGAATCCGCCGAGCGACACCGATTGAGCGTACAGCGGAGCAAGTGTCCAAAAGAACGCCTCCATCATGTAGAGGTGACAGACTAAAACAAGTATAGGAAAAAGAGAGCCGCCGACACGCCGCCAAAGGTTTAGCTCGACTAGGATATTTCTCCTTTTATGCCCATGCGCCTCGTGCGCATTCATGCCGCGCACCAAATAGAGAAGGGGCGCGAAAACAAGCATGGCCACCAAGATATAGAGCCAATACAAGCTGAACGCCCTCCAATCTACCGTTTCAACGACGATAAATCCGATGACGAGAGGCGCGACGATAAGGCCGAGCGAGCGGAATATCTGCACCGTGCCGAAGCCGGATGCATTGCGCGATCGTGAGGTGTACCGCGAAATAAAATCGAACGTGCTGATGTTGTAGAGATCGAAATAGACGCCCCATACCGCCATGGCGAGGAGAAAGAGCCAGAAAGAATTCGCGGTCCACAACATGACCGGATACACAAGGCAGAGCGCGAACATTATCATGAGCAGTCGCCTGAAGTTCGTATTCTTGAAAATGAGCGAAACGAAGAAATCGAACGCTGCCCCTGTTATCGAAGAAGTGCCGAGGATAAAACCTATCATCGTGAACGAAAACCCGTGCGCTTGCATGAGAAGCGGTGCGATATATTGACCGGTCGCATCCGCGAGCGTCCAGAAAAAAATGACGAGCGCATAAGCGAAGATGGGATAGCGCCCGTCTCCCGCCCTAAAGAAACGGCGCGAGTTCCTCAACATATTTGGAATGGCAACATGTATTTAGATTATGTAGAGATGTCGATAGTGGTCTGTCCGCCGGCTCTTGAGCATAGGATTGAACGACGAGAGTTTTAGGTGGCCGTTCTCCCACTTTTTGAAGACAAATTCCTGCACGCGCATGTTGTCGAACATGAAGTGCCTATAGCACGTGTCGAATAGGTCTTCGGGAAAATATGCGCCCGGCTTCAGCTCGTCGGTTATCAACACATTGAGAGCTGAAAAGACCCCGACGACAACTTGCGTGAATGTGGCATTGGTCCCGATGATGGCGACGCTTGGAATGGTATTGAAATAGTAGACTCTCTTATCGGGATACTCTAGGAAAACGCCGATGTTGTCCGCTCCGTCCAATATTTCGCTTGTGTTGTTGCCGAGCTCAAGCATGTCTTTTGTCACATTTCCCTTCCTCTCGTAGACCTTCACGAGGAGTTCCATGGTCTTTGGATGTACCGCATAAATGAACTGCGAGGGAATGTCGTACTTCTGCGCTATCGAGACACATTCCTCGTGCATAGTTATCATTCCATCGGGATACGAACCGAATTTCATGATGGGCCCAAGGATGCTCTTCATGTTCTTGCGATGCTCAAGGCCGTTCGGCTTAAGCTCTTTCACCTTGTCTCTTCCCCTCCCCAGAAGGACGCCCGTCGTGTCTCGCACGCACTCGACGAGGAATTCGTGCACCGACCACGTCATCATCGGATGCCACTCTCGCACGAATTTCGACGTGTCGTATTCGAAGTGCACTAGTTCTTTTGGTACACCGAATTTTTCGATTCCGTATCGCACCCACATATTCACGACGCCCGGATTCATTCCCGTGCAGAGAATGTGTGGCGCCTTGTCATAAGAATCTTTTTTCTCGTACGCCTTGATGACCGACTCCTGTATCAACTCATGGTCGTCGTTCATGCCCGTATTCACGTAGGAAACACCGGCAGCGTTCGTGGCTTCGAGGAACGGAATGCTGTCCATGTCGGTAATATCGAGCACGATGTCGATATCATGCTCTCGTAATATCTTGTGATACTTCTCCATGTGGTCGGGGAATTTCAACTCGACTTCAAGAAATTCATATTTGAGCCTTTCGTGGTCGAGATAGACGTCGTAAAGAATTTTTCTGTTCCTGTCGAGTAAAACGAGTTTGCCGAAAAGGTCGCGCACTGCGCTCAAATGGTGCAGAAGCGCATTCGCAACGCCACCCGAGGCTCCCGCTATTAGTAGGTTTGGTCTCTCCTTCATACACGCAAAGTTACTGCAAAATTATAGCAGAACTTTGGTATATATAATTGATTATCGTTGATGGAAGACCCGCGCTAGAGGATGCTTCTTATGTAAGAGTGCGCTTGAAAAATATGATGCAACTGCGATGGCGGCGATCTGCGTTCCCGCGCCTTCGACAACGCCTTTGGAAACGGAAATGTATGGAAGCGGCCTCTTAGAAAGCGCGAACGCAGCACTCCATGCGCGATGTATCCGGGGATTGCGACCGACTATCCTCTTCAAAAGGCGTTTGATCTTCCGGACGTGTGGAGCATGCAGTGTAGCCACGGTCTTTGACGACGTTTTACAAACATCTCCATAACCGACCAACAGCCTTCTATCCCGCGTGATCTTTCCATAGTGGTATGAATGGCCTTCATTTTCGTTGTAAAACATCTCCCTACCGGCGCGCCTCAGTTTGCGCACCTTTTTCACAGAGAGCGGCCGAGTCACGCATATAGTGGTCATATAGTTCGCGAGGCTTTTGTGCTTTTGTGAAGTTCCGAGCGCATATGCGATACGGTTGAACCGTATCGTGCCTTGTGTGGTCCTTGCGATATTTGCATTCACGCCGCAGAGCGGTGTATTCTCGTAGATGACGATTCCTCTCGATCGCAGGTATTGCGCCATACCTTGGATGAATTTGACGGGATTGAGCGAGATACTTTTCTCGAGGTGTTCGCCCACATGCGATTTTCCCTTGAAGACCTTTAGATCGAGGTCTCGATACTCGCAGTCGACCGTACCTTTGCGCATCAGCTGACGAACCTCCGCCTGCGCATCCTTTAGTGCGCGCGCATAAAGCGTGGCAACACGTTTGCCAAACAATACGGCCAACCGCTCAATAGGCGTTGTTTCGAGCTGGGCCACGAGCATGCCGGCAGAGAGCCCGGTCGAGCCGGAGCCGATGGTTCCCCTCTCAAGAACGGTAACCCTCTTGACTCCCTTTTTTTGGAGGTAGTAGGCAATGAATAGGCCGGCGACCCCACCGCCGACTATGAGGTAGTCGGTTTCGTGGCTGCCGACCAGGGGTTTTCCAGCCTTATATCCCGGGTTTGTCCAAAAGTATTTCTTTTTCATAGGATTCAAGAAAGTGGTTTATACCACGAAATACGGCGCGGCGCAATGTCGCCAGAATTGGGCCTCCGGCGTCTCGTGTCCGTACTTTTTCTACTCGACTCAATGCTCCGCGTGTGGCTCCATGATGGCGAGCTTGATGAAAAAGAGGGTGAGAAGTGCGAAAATCGCCGCCTGGAGGAAGCCGATGAATATCTCGAACATCATTAGGGGCACGGGCAGGAGATACGGTGCGAAGAAAATTGCGACAGCGATGATTATCTCGCCCGCGAGTATATTTCCGAAAAGACGGAAAGAGAGCGAGATAATACGCACCAACTCGCCGATAAGCTCGATAATACCGACCGCGAATCCTATCGGATTCGAGAAAGGATTCTGTAAAAATTTGCTGCTGTATTTCCAAAAACCAATCGCGAGGATGCCTGTTATCTCGATGACGAAAAACGAAATAATCGCGAGTACAAGCGGCACGGTGAGATCGGTATTGGGCGCACGCAAAAGCGGCTCGAACTCATCCCCTCGGAAAAATCCGACGGAGCCGATGCCAGGCACGAAGTGGATCATGTTGCCGACAAAAACGAAAAGAAAGATGGTCATAAGGAGCGGGAAGAAACGTCGCGCCATTTTCCTACTCTCCAGTGTTTCGGCAACGTAGTCGTAGACGAATCCGAACGCTTCCTCGATGAGCGTTTGCATTTTCCCCGGTACCATTTTGAGGCGCGTGCGGAAAATAAATGCAAAGGCGACGAGAATACCTATCACGACCCAGCTCGTGATGAGCGTGTTGGTGATTGGAATGCCGAAAAATTCGCCGAGCTTTTCGGCCGCTATCGCGACATGGATACCGCCCTCGCGCTGTTCGACTGCCTGTTCTATTCCTAATACAAGCGTCTCTTCTAGAGCCATACCCGCACACTAACTCTGCCGTAATTTCCTGCCGTAGCATTTCGCGACGAACACAGAAATCCAGCTATCGCTGATAAGTTCTTTTTCATATTAGATTTAATATCATGAGGCGACGGCAGAGTTAGTGTGCGGGCATAAGTGACCGTATCCTAGCACAATTTAGCGAGCGATGAAGCGTTTAATTTCTCGAGCAACAGTCCCCTCTCCTCCCCAGAAACTGTGCTGGACACGATGAATTATTATGACACGACCATTTTGCAGATGTCCCTCGAACCATCTTCCAATCTCCTTTGCGGGTCTATCTCCATGCTCGTCCGCCCCCGCGAGAAGCACGAGCGTCGGCACACTGACCGACTTCACCAGTCTTGGATTCTTTTTCTGCCCGTACGGGAACGTATCCTCAACGCTTTCGGGAGTGTAGAGACTTAAGAATCGCTGCGCGTCGCATACGAACCATGGCCCTAGCGCCTTTGGCATCAGCTCGTGTGGTTTGTCGCTCCGAACGAGCTTGCGAGCGTGTGCTATCGATGTTTTTAGCCTTCCCTTCGTGTCTTCTGCGAGCGCGATGGCGTAATCGCTCAAAGGGCCGAGTAGAATGATGCCTTTCACCGAGCGTCCACCTTTACTCTTCGATGCCCAGTAGAAAGCCTTCTGACATCCGGTCGAGTGCCCGGCGAGATAGACATTCTTTACTCCCGCTTTTTTTACGATGTTAATGGCACCTTGTATATCGTCCGAGCAATCGGTGAATCGCTCGTGTGCAGCGCCTGCGGTGACATACTCGGTCTTTTTGCCGCGCATTCTCTTTATACTCGCTATCTGTTCGAATCCTCGGTTGTTGAACGTGATGACGGCCGTCTTCGCGTCCACCAGCGCACCGACCACTCTTTGCATGCTGAACGCCGAACCGGTCAGCCCGTGTATGAAAATTATCGCCCGCTTTGGCTTTTTAGGACCGAACCACAATCCGTTCAATATGAATTTCTTCGGCGTTGTTATTTCGACGACATGACACGGTCTCATTGCGACACTCTATCATCTTTTTCAAACACCTGAACCAATCCCAATATTTAGTCTAAGACCTAAGTGTTGGGATGCGAGAGATTGTCCGGGTAACGATTTCGTAAATCGTTATGTTCCGTGCTGCCAGCTCTCAAGATATTTCTTCTGCTCCGGAGAAAGATCGTCTATCTTTATTCCCATCGAAGCAAGCTTGAGCGATGCCACTGTTTCTTCAATTGCATCCGAAACATCGTAAACTGCTGGGGCAAGCTTTTTCTTTTGCTGAACAAGCCATTCCGCCGCGAGAGCCTGCGTCGAAAAACTCATATCCATCACGCTCGCAGGATGCCCCTCCGCCGCGGCGAGATTAACGAGGCGACCTTCGGAGAGAAGATAAACGCGTTTTTTTCCGACCATGTACTCGTCGACATTATCGCGCACGCGCTTGGGTTTTCCGGCCAGCTTCTCCAGGTCTTTTATGCTTATTTCCACGTCGAAGTGTCCTGCGTTGCAGATAAATACACCGTCTTTCATCTTTTTGAAATGTTCACCGCGTATGACGTTGATGTCACCGGTCACGGTGCAGAAAAGGTCGCCGAGCGGGGCCGCTTCTGCCATGGGCATCACGCGGAAGCCGTCCATCGCCGCTTCAAGCGCTTTGACCGCATCGACTTCCGTGACGATGATGTTGGCACCCATGCCCCGCGCGCGCATCGCAAGTCCTTTTCCGCACCACCCGTATCCGGCAATGACGAACGTGCGCCCGGCGACGAGCATGTCCGTCGCGCGGATAATGGCCTCGAGCGTGGATTGGCCCGTGCCATAGCGATTGTCGAAAAGATTTTTTGTTTTCGCGTCGTTCACCGCGACGACCGGGATTTTTAGCGCGCCGTCTTTCGCCATCGCGCGCAAACGAATGACGCCCGTCGTCGTCTCCTCGGTCGAGCCGACCATCTTAGAGATGAGTTCCGGGTGTTCCTTGTGGATGGTAGAAACGAGATCCGCTCCGTCATCCATCGTAATATCCGGCTTCGCCGAAATGACGGCTTTGATGTGCTTGAAAAAAGTGCCGCGGTTCTCCCCGGATATCGCGTAGACCGGGATGCCTTGTGCTACCAGTCCTGCGGCCGCCTCGTCCTGCGATGAAAGCGGGTTGGATGCGCATAGGACGACTTTTGCTCCCCCTTCTTTCAGGGTGATCATGAGATTCGCAGTTTCCACCGTCACATGGAGGCACGCCCCTACTGTCTTACCCTTGAGGGGCTTTTCCTTGCGAAATCGTTCACGGATCTGGAGCAAAACTGGCATGTCCTGCGCCGCCCATTCGATGAGTTTAGTCCCTTCTGCGGCCAATCTCTTATCTTTTATGTCGTAGTCCATTGCGGCTGCAGTATACACGCCTAGAGCGCGAGTGTCTCGCCGTAGGCTTGCTTGTAGCGCTGTTTGAGCTCGTCCAGCGTGAACTTGTGCGTCTGTGTCCCGTACGCCTCGACGGTGTAGGCGGCGACGGTGCTTGCGAGCTTTGCGCAATTTTCGAGAGAAAACCCGGCGAGCATGCCGCGTATGAAGCCCGCACGGTATGCATCTCCTGCACCAGTAGGATCTGTAAGATCCTTCGCTGGAGCGACCTTCACTCGTATCTCTCCATCGTGGGTCACTATACGAGAGCCTTCCGCGCCTTGCGTTATCACCAATGTTGGTACATGTTCGAGCATCGCGTTTTCTATCCACCCCGTCTTCTGCGCTATGAGACCGAACTCATAATCACTCCCGAAAAGTATTTGTGCGCCGCTCATGCCCGCACGCAGGTCCTCTCCTCCAAGCGCGGTGATCGCCTGTGCAGGATCATATAGGTACGAAAATCCCCGCTTTCGGTAGATCTCTGGAAGAAGCTTCATGTCCTCGATGCACCCGGGCGCGACGATGGCGAGGTCCCGCCCATCCGTGTCGACCGGCGAATCGTAGGTATACCCGCCGGCACCCATGTGAAATGCCGCTATCTGATTGTCGGCCTTATCGGTAAAAACGTGTGCAGAAGAAGTCATTTCCCCCTCTAGCGTACGAATGCTCTGCGGATTGATACCAGAGAGGAGCATGTGGGAACGATACTTGCTGAAGTCCTCGCCGACCGTCGCGATGATGTCCGATTGCACCCCGAGAAGCGCGAGGTTGTAGGCGATATTGCCGGCGGTGCCGCCGAAGCCGACAGAGAGCTTTTGTATCTGGAAGCTTAGGTTGATGCTGTGGAGCTTGTCCGGCACGAAGTGCTCGGAAAAGAGCCCGTCGAAATCCATTATTCTATCGTAGGCGACGGAGCCGGAAACAATGACGCGGGACATGTGCTGAGATTGTACGGGAAAAGAATAGAAAAGACTAGAGTATGTGCGGAAACCTATCTCCCTCCCGCCTTACGGTTTCCGCGCCTGCGGAACTCGCTTCGCTCAAACAGTCCTCGTCGCGGCAATCCTAC
>Ga0209541_10015798_pt1 | contig 11235 bp, 12 predicted proteins | sample RifCSPlowO2_01_FD_184027 | JGI IMG/M metagenome (GOLD analysis project Ga0209541, IMG submission 184027) | Groundwater microbial communities from Rifle, Colorado - Rifle CSP2_plank lowO2_0.1 (SPAdes) (version 2) | ecosystem: Environmental > Aquatic > Deep subsurface > Groundwater | place...
CTTTTCTGCTGCTGCTGGCTTTGGCTCGGAATCAGGTCGACAGGGCATCTATGCCACGTTTGCTGCTTTTCTGGAAATGGTCGTTTCTGAGATAACCATGGCCAGGTTAAGCCATGCTAATGTATTAGCGCATTTTTCCCATTCTGGTCCGGACGGGATGGCGGACAATACCACCCATTATGGAATCAATAACCTTATTGCTGATTCTGGTCTTAGAGAAGCTGATACCACACGCTTATATTTTCCCGCTGATTCGCATCAAATGCAGGCGGTTGTGCAACGAGTTTTTAAGGATTCCGGCTTGAGGTTTATTTTCTCTCCAAGGGCGTCTCTTCCACATATTCTTGACGATGAAGGAAAAGAAATGTTTAGCCAGGAGAATGGTTATGCCTTTACTCCGGAAAAAGATGAAGTGATCCGACAAGGGCGGGATGGTTATGTCGTATCTTATGGTGATATGCTTCATCGGTCTTTGCATGCGGCACTGAAATTAGTTCCAGAGGGGATGGATGTTGGATTAATCAATAAGCCAACGTTAAATATTTGTGATGAAGAAATGATGGCTAGATTGAAGGATGCTCCTTTTGTTCTTGTCGTCGAAAGCCAGAACCAACAGCTAGGCTTAGGTATGCGATATGGCACTTGGCTCTTGGAAAGAGGTTTTCAAGGAAGATATGCTCATGTTGGAACAGTACGGCCAGGAAAAGGTGGTTTGTTTGAACAAATACCTTACCAAGGTTTAGCTCCAGATGACCTTCAAGATAAGATCCGGGAAATAAGACCATAATTTTTTACTACTACTCCACTTGGTACGTATTTAGTTCGATAAAAGAAAATTATGGCAGGTCGTGGTGACCTGCTAGCAAGCGTAGCTTCGCTAGCTTGCACGTCACTCCAGCCTGACTTTATGTGTAAAGCAGTGATAGAGCGTTGATTTTAAGCTAAAAGTCAGGCAACTAGGCTTATCTCACGAAGCTATTAATGGATTTTACCTCTTGACCTTGCCATAATTTTCAACCGAACTAAATACGTACTCCACTTGCAAAATCTTTTAATACCTTCTCCCTTCTGCTTACCCTATGTACGGGCTGTCAAAAGAGGTTGTTTCTGAAATAGAGGAGAAAGCTGCTCACTTCAGCAAGATCTATAAGAATTGCCTGAAGGTAAAGAATGAAGACGTTCTGATCATCAGTGATTACGGAACAAGTGTAAGCCAATTGCCGTTAATGATGACTACTGGATATGTTCTTGCAGCTAAAGACAAGGGCTTGCCCGTGAATGTGGTATTTCAAGGTGTGAAAAAAGGGTTTATGCAAGCTGATGACCACATCACGGAAGCGATCAAGAGGCTGGAGAAAAGAAGCATCATCATCCTTGCTCTATCCAATAAATTAGGTAGATTTGGAGAAGAAAAAAGTTTTCGTACCTATTGTCAGGATCAGGGGCATCGCTTTTTATCTTCCACTGGCTTAGGGGATGTGAAAAATAGTTACTTTGACTTATTTCTGGAAGCGATGAACATAAATTACCGAAGATTACAAAAACAAGGATTAGCGATCAAGAGATTATGGGATAAGGCTTCTTCCATAACAGTGAAGACAGATGCGGGAACGGATGTAACGTTTAACGTAGAAGGGACGCAGGCCATATCGAATACGGGAGAATATGGGGAAGAAGGCTGTGGCGGGAATATGCCTTGTGGAGAAGTGTACATTCCTCCGAAAGGTCTAGCTGGAGTCGAGGGGCAAGTGGTTATCGATGCCAGCATGAAAGTTGATCAGGGTGCTCAGTTGGTTGATGAGCCTCTTACCTTAACCATTCAAGAAGGAAAAGTGGTGAAGATGGAAGGGAAACATGCTGCGCTTTTGGAAGCTACACTTAGAAAGTATGAAGACCGCGCGGAATATCCTCTTCGTGTTCGGCATATCGGAGAGTTAGGTGTAGGTATCAATCCTGGTGCTGTGGTCATAGGGTCGATGATCATGGACGAAAAAGTTCTAGGAACTGGACACATAGCTATAGGGAGCAATTCTTGGTTTGGCGGCGCCATCAAGACCATCTTTCACGGCGACCAAGTTTTTAAAAACCCTAAATATTATGTTGATGGAAAGAAGATGAGTGTATGAAGAGAAGTGTATGAAGATTTTTATCAACTAATCTTATCATCGTAACTCTTAAAAAGTCATCTCCCTTTCTTATCCTATGAATTTCAAAAAGATCATCTTGTTTGTTCTTTTATCTATCATTTCTGTAGTTCTTTTCGGTTTTCCATTAGGTGGCTCAATCTCTTTGTTGCAGCCGGTCTTCTTTATCATATTCTTTTATCTTCTCATCAAGTTGTTCTCTGCTTTTTCCAAGACAATAGTCTATGCTGCACTTCTTGTATTCTTGCTCTATGCTGGATTGATGCTGATTCCTTTTCCGGAATGCTCTTCAAGCAGTAGCTGGTTAGGTGTTCAGCAGAGCTGCACTTGCCTCGGTGTGGAAAAGTCTTCTTTTTCAGTATCTGATGCCAGCTGGAGCCAATGTGTTGGTTATCCTTTGAATTATCATTGCTATCAGCTTGTTAACGGAACGAAAGAAGAAATCTCTTGTGACAGATAAATCTGGTGATAAACAAAGAGGTGATACCTAAAAAAGCAATGAAGTCATCTTTCCACCACTTTCCCTTCTACCACATTAATTATCTTTGATGGCCGGGCTTCTTTCTCTCCTTCAAAGATGATGAATTCAACTTCTTTTTCAATATCTTTATCCAAGTTTGATAAGTCTGTCATAAAGGGCTGGCCAGCTTTGTTGGCAGAAGTTGTTACAACGGGAACTCCAGATTCTTGGATGATAGATGTAAACCAATGATGGGGAATCCTTATCCCCAGCGTTTTGCTTCCATCGTTGACGTTTTCTGCCACAACGTTCTGTTTCTTTAATGGAACAACTAACGTATAAGGGCCCGGCAGATGCTGTTGAACTTCTCGATAGGCCTTCTCATCACAAATTTCTTTTATCCATTCTAGGGAAGGAGCGATGACCGAGAAAGGTTTTGCAAACCTCCCTTTGATCATCCTGATCTTGTCAACTGCTTTTTCATCAAGGGCATTACATCCAATGCCATAGATAGTATCTGTGGGGTAAATAAAAATAGCTCCCTCTTGGATCTTTTTAATAAGCTCTTTCTTCCTCAGCTTTACTTCCTTCTGCGTAAATACTTCCATGTGCGTGAAGGGAAAGGCTGGGTTTATAAGTTTTGTTGGAATTCAATCTCTGCCCTACATGTTTATATATTTTAGTCTCCTACCATTCAGATATGAAATTGAACCCTACTCAAAAGAAAGTGTTTTGCGCTATCAATGCTTATCCCCATTATAATGATCGACAATTGGCTGAAGCTTTAAGTATGAAGAGGAGCACGGTAACTCTAACGCGCCACTTTCTGCAGCGGCACAAGTTGTATTCCCTAGAAATATTTCCAAATTATAGATACCTAGATCTGGCTCTGGTGGGGATGAAGTATGGTGATTATGGGAAGATCAAGCCTATTGATTATCAGCAGAGGATGAAGATGATGACGCCAGAGGTGAGGATATCTGAATGCGTTTGGTCGCTTTCCTGCGGCTTTCGTGGCTTCAGCCTTTTCTTTGCCCGGGATTTCCATCCCATCATGGCCCAGTTTCATGCTTGGGATGCTCTTTTTAGGAGTGTTGATCATAGTATCCTTCTCAAAGATAAATTATTCTCTCCGCTAGCAGTCAAGGCTTTTAAACTTCTCTCTTCACAAGAATATCTGGCAAAGGTACTGGGAATAAATGCTCTGCCTCAAAAAAACCACTCCGTTGAAGAACGTCCGCTCCGCCAAAATGAAAAAAAAGTGTTGCTGCAGATGGTCAAGGGAGCAAACATCAGTAATGCAGAAATATCGTTAAGATCAGGGCTTTCCCGTTCTTTAGTAGGACGGATCAAGAATAGGCTGGTGAGCCGTGGCATCGTGCAATTTATCAATCTCCCAGCATGGCCGCTATTGGGAGTGCATCTGGCGGTTTTTTTCCACCTGCGAACTTCTGCGGAGAACAAGGAGCTCACCGCTTCACTGCAACAGTCACCTGACGTCATTTTCCTCTTAGCTTCTTCTTACCATCTCCTTTTTCTGGCCCTCTTCAAAGATTATGAAGAGTATCAGGCCTCGCCTTTGGTAAAAACCATCAAAGAGCAGAAAGATCTCATCATCGAGCCTGTAGAGCTGATGTTTCCTCTTAAAGAAACTATTTTCCGGATCGATCCCTCCCCCGCGCTTAAAAAATTCTTCCAAGGACCATAAACGTCAGGATTGTTTTTCTTTGCCTGTCTTTAATTGTCAAAAAATATCTTTCTTTAGTAAAATCATAACCTTTTGTTATATTTTCTTAAATTTCTTTATCTTCGTTACGCTTAAATATAACAAGAATATCCTTTCTTTCATGAAAATAAGTCAAATTGTTATCTGTGTCCTGCTGATCGTTTTGCTGATTATTCTGCTGGTCGGTTGCGGTTCTGACTATGGCTCTGGAAATCTGATCACTGGCGGCAGTACGGTTGATGTTTCTGATTCGGATGGTGAATCTGATTCTTCTGTCAATGGTGAACAAACAGGCAGTGCTTCACCAGAGCAAGCCAGCAATGAGGAGTAAAGAATATAAGCTACGGCAACTTTTTTAAAAAAACGGGATGTGGAGGAAAAAAAAATGGGAAATCATATCAAGACACATGGGAAGGCTACGACAGTGATGTATTTTTCTGCAGATAAGAAATCTATCATTACAGAAACAACGATCATTGATGTAAGGCCGGTGAGTTACTTTACTGACATCTTATTAAAACCGCAGATTAACGCCTTGTTGAAGAAGAAATAAAACATCTTCCTTCTATTTTCTTTTTTTCTTCCTTTTCTTGATTCTTGTGTTCATTTACTATTCATTTATTATTCAGTTGCTATCTATTTACCATCTATCTTCTATACCTTTGCTTAAAATAAAAAAAAGTGCCTAGGTGGTGCTAGGCACTGAGGTGTGTGACGGCAAAACGTCTTCGTAGAAGTCGTCAATATAACTTTGGCGGGTGTTCTGTCTGGAAACTACTTCATATTTGGCTAGCAGGTATTGAATCCTATAATAGATGTTCATCGTAACCACGCTCCGCTGAATTGGTAGTCAAAATATTCTTCCTGTGGAAGAATCGTCCGCATGGTCAGTTCCCTGATCTGTTTCTCAAACAATCTCTTGATGGTCGTGTTGGTAAGGTCAACCATAGATATCACCTCTTTTTTGATGATATCTTCAGGAGAAGGGTTGTTTATATAGTCTATCCGCAGTTGTCCAGTGCGGGAGTGGCTTTATAAGCGGGCTTTGAAAGTAGAAAATTTTTCGCTTTCAGGGGTTGTGACACTGGACAGATTGATGGAAAAAGAAGGGAGTGAATTTCTAAAGGATAGGCTTTTATATAATCCCTTTTTTTGAATATATATGGGGGATTTGCCAAGTGGAGAACGAACGGTAACCTATGCTCCGATTAAGAGAGCTATTCATGAATTTTATCGTAAAGGAATGCTTGCTGATGTTGATAGACATTTGGCAGGAAGGGCTCATGAGCAGTTGTTGGTTCTTTATGAACAAGACCATTTAGATGGTGTTGCAGAAAGCACGATTGTAGCAGATCATCACGATCTACCAGCTTATGTTTACTTTGAGCTGAATGCAGAGGAGCGGCGACAGTATGGTGAAGAGGGAATTGCAAAGATGGTGTCAGCATCTAGCAGCAGAGTTTTTGGAGATAGGCTGTCGCGGTATGCCAATCCTTTAGACTTTCTTAACCAAGGGTTTCGTCAGCTGGTTCAGGCTACGTTCCCAGGGAACCATTCTGCTCAAGATTTAGTAGTAGAGCGGCTTGCTGGGGATCAGTATCGTTTAAGTATGGATATTTCTTTTCTTTTAAGCCCTGCTCAAACTCCCGAGGAGCAAATGGGTCATATTGTTTTCTTTGAAAAGAATAGGTCTCTTCTGCTTCCTGCACTAGCACAAATCACCGGAAGGCCGTATCTTGCTGCTCTTCAGCTGGACCATGTTTCCCGTGGGAGATTAACATTTTATCCCTCAAGACTTTAGATGATAGCCTTTCTTAAACAGATGGACACATACAGCAAAGGAAATAAGAGTTAATACGCTGAGTATAATGATAGATGTCCAGAGCGGAACGTCGGTCAATCCAATAAAGCCAAAGCGGAACCCATCGATGATATACAAGATGGGGTTAAACTTGGCTACCGTTGCCCAGAATGGTGGGAGCATCGTTGTGGAATAAAAGACACCTCCGAGGTACGTCAATGGTGTAATAAGAAATGTTGTAAATACATTTAACTTATCAAAATTTGTCGCCCAAAGTGCAGTTAAAATTCCTGCGAATGAAAAGAGGAGTGATGCCATGATGATGAAAAACAATAATGTGGCAATGCTATAGATGGTGATTGTTGTAGCGAGGAGGCTTACTGCTAAAATAAGTATGCCTACCACAAAGCCCCGCACTAAGCCTCCTATTGTTAGCGAGATGATAATTTGCCAATAGGTTATCGGCGCAGACAGCCATTCCTGATGCATATTATGAAATCGGGCAATGAATAAGGAGAAAGAAGTATTGGCATAGGCGCTCATGATCACTCCCATCATCAGCAAGCCAGGGATGATAAATTCCAGATAGGAGACGCCTTGCACTTCAGTAACTCTTGATCCTAAGGAATAGCCAAAGATGACGATGAAGAGGACAGCGGTGATGATTGGAGGGATGATGGTCTGAGTCCAGACTCTAAATATGCGTTTTATTTCCCGTTCTGCCAACGCTTGCAGAGAAATCCAGTTGCCTATCCAGTTGCCTGTCCATCTATTCTTCATAATTATTCTTCATAACTTTTGGTCAAGTGTATGAACACATCCTCCAATTTCTTATGCTCCCCCTCAAGCAGCTTCTTCGTCGTATCTATCTTGATAATTTTTCCTTCATGGATGATCGCTATCCGCTTGCAGAGCTGTTCTGCTTCCTCGATATAATGAGTTGTCAGAAGAATGGTCGTTCCTTGCTCATTCAGCTGTTTCATGTACTTCCAAATCTGCTGTCTTGTCTCCACGTCAACTCCAGCAGTAGGCTCATCTAAAATTAGTATCTTTGGCTCATGGACCAAAGCTCTGGCAATCATCAATTTTCGTTTCATCCCCCCGCTCAACTGGAGCGCAGGAGAATCTTTTCTATCCCAGAGATGAAGATCCTGCAATATTTTTTTTATTTTTCCTTCCCTCTCTTTTTTTGGGATGCCAAAGTATCCCGCATTAAAATACAAGATGTTGTAGACGGTTTCAAAAATATCAAAATTAAATTCCTGAGGGACTAGACCGATGAACGAGCGAGCGAGGAGGTAATCTTTATCCACATCCTTCCCAAATAATCTTGCTTCTCCGCTTGTTTTATTGACTAAGCCGGTAAGAATTCCTATCGTTGTTGTCTTTCCTGCTCCATTTGCTCCCAACAGGGCAAAGAATTCTCCTTCTGCGATGTCTAAGTCTATTCCTTGGAGAGCTTCTGTTTTCTGATATGTTTTTCGGAGATGAGAAAGAGAAATGGCAGGCACAACTGGTTTTGAGGTAGTGCTAGTATCTGAAAAGTGGCTCATAGCTATGAAACAAAAGAAAACAGATTTAAATGTTGCTATTGATTTTTTTGTATTTGTTTAGCTAATTTAAGTTTTGCTTCATCTTCTTCGCCGTGAGTTCAGGCGATTTTGTAAACTGGTAAAGCTTAGCATCACCCACTGATTTTGCGGATAAAAATCGCCTCGTTTTCTTTTCTGACGAAGCTATTAGCTGAACTCACCTCTTGGCGATGAAGAAGATGAATCCTCTTAAAGCTAAACAAATACATTTTTTTTACTTGATGAGAATATAATGTTCTTTGATTAGAAGTCGAGAGTAAATCCTCCTCTACCACTATTTCTCCCACCAGAATAGCCTCTGTCCATTCTTGCTCTAGGGCTAGAGTGATGGTGGGAAGGTGCTTGCCTTTCTTCTCTTGGTGAGAATGTCAAGATGGTATCTTGAACTTCTTGTCGAGGATTATCCGTGCCAAAATAACCATAACTACCCTTCAGCAAGTCATCAGCTGCAGAAAAAGGCTGTACATGGAGTTGTTCACGGGGAACGGCTACTATTGCTGCCAGTTCTTCTGCGGAGTGTTGAGTTGAAAAAATAGCATAAGAAACTGTTCTGGCTCTTCCCGGGATAATTCTCCCGTGGGCAATGGCTTTTGCGGCGATAAGACTAGACAGGTCTCCACGCCCTGCTACAACAACAGCATGACTACCAGCAGTTCCGTAACTGGCGTTATCAGAAATGATCATCGTTGCGGTGGGGGGAACATAACTCCCCTCGCTTGCTCCTGCTTCATGAAGCAGATAATCAATAACTCTGATATTTAGTGCCAGCTTTGAAACATCTCCTGCAGCAGAACCACTAAATGCCCGGCTAATCATTTGCTGTGGGGAAATTCCAGTAATGGTTGCCAAGGTTTCAGAAGGAACTCCTCTGACTAAGGTGCTTGGCCGTCCGTTTCCAGGAAAAGAGCCATCAACATCTACTCTTGCTTGCTCGAGCCTATCTTGAAGTGTAGCCAGGCTCATTCTCGAATATACCAGCGCTTCGTTTTTGGCAGAATCATGGATAACAGCATAAGCGAGAGGACTTTGAGGGCGCTGAGCTGATGCCCATCTTTCCCGTTGATAAACATCATGCTCCGGTAGAGCTCTATCATCTTCCTCTGCTTGTCTAAATTGCACCTGTTCCTGTTCTGGACGATGTGGTTTATCTATTGTCCTACCAATCTGTGAGCGATATTTATTTTGATGTGGATGCTTCGTTTCCCTATTTTTTTTTGCCATAGTTGTGCCCTCTATAATTCTCTTCTATCTCTGTCATCAATCATCTCTTCAGAGAAGAATACTCATTACTTTGCAACAAAACTCCACAACCCCTTACAACAAAACTCCACTAACTTGTCCTTCCTGACCTGGTCGGGAAGTTATTCTTGCTTTGCCTAATTTTGTCTCTACAATTGCTCCTTTCGTGAGAATATTTCTTCGGACTAAGTTAGGGTTAGCTGGATTCTCAACGACGTTTAGAATTTCTGTTTTTACCGTCTTTCCTTTTTTGTCTGCAACATTCATCTGGTTGCCGGAGATCAATGATCGTTTTTTGTGGCCGCCGGGAACTCTTCTTACGCGAACTCTGCTCTCTGCGCCAAGCCTGGTCATAGCGGAGAAACCAGCTAATTCTGTCTTTCTTTTTCCCCGTGACGGCCTATATAAGCCGCCGGATACTTTCCTGATGGACCTTTGTTGTGATCGTGCCATAACTTTGTAAAGTTATCATCAAATGTACGGGATGCGCTTCGCTTACCCCTACACTGAACAGATAACATATCCTCCGTGTTTTCTTCTGATTTTAAGGGTAGTTTTTAAAGATTTCTCTTTTTCGCTGTACTTCTTTTTCGGTGATTGCTTCCTGTCTTCCTGCCGTTTCCATTAAAAATCATCTCTTTGAGCTTGCTTTTACCGTTCCATTCCAAGGCATGCTCTAAAACTTGAGTGATAGATTCTACGGGAATAATCTTTACTAACTTCAGTTTCTCTGAATCTAAGACGATATCCTGTAGGTTTGCTTTGGGCACAAGGATAGTCTTGATGCCAACTTCAATCGCCGCTTCCACTTTTGACGAGACTCCACCGACGGGAAGAACCTCTCCGCGAACCGATAAAGAGCCGGTCATGGCTACCGTCTGTTTGACGGGAATATTTTTTAATGCAGAAATGATGGCAGTTGCCACGGCAATGGATGCAGAATCTCCTTCCACTCCTTCATAGGTCTGCAGGAACTGGACATAAATATCTTTTGTCTCCTTGATGTCTTCTCCAAATAATTTCATGATGATAGCAGAGACGTTCTTTACTGCTTCCTTGGCAATCTCTCCTAATTTTCCGGTAGCGATGATCTCTGATTTTTTCCCTCCAGGCGTCACTTCTGCTTCTATGGGCAGCAAGATTCCGGAATATGCCGATCCTCCTCCGATAACAGCTAATCCATTGACTCGGCCTACCTGCTGTCCTGATGTGACGATGACGTCATACTCTTTCTTTCTCTCGACGAATTGGTCCGCTATCTGCTGTTCCAGAGGACGGGCAACCATTTTTGCCGCTTCGACATGTTCTTTCAAGACGTATGGTGCTTTCCTTTCTTTAGCGATATCTCCGGCTGCTCTCACTAGACCACCAAGACCACGAAGATGGAGTGTCAGATGTCCTTTTCTATTTGCTCGCCGTCGAGCTTCTTCGATGATCATCCTGATGGCCGGCAAAGAAAAATGAGGGATGTGTTTATTCTCTTTTTCCACTTCCTGGGCGATGAATCTAGCAATTTTTAACCTGTTTTGAGGGGTATCGAGCATGGTCTCTTTCATATACACTTCATAACCATATCCTCTGATCCTGGATCTCAGTGCAGGATGCATATTCTTGATCGTCTCAAAATTTCCCGCAGCTACTAACACAAAATCGCAAGGAACCGCTTCTGTCCTGACCATAGCTCCTGCTGACCGTTCTGATTGGCCGGTGATGGGGAATTTCCGTTCTTGTAATGCGGACAATAATTCCTGCTGTGTTCTGGGATCTAAGGTAGCTATTTCGTCGATAAATATAACTCCTAGGTGCGCTTTATGGATCATCCCGGCAACTACACGTTGATTTGCTGGTGTTCCTAACCCTCCCGATTGGAACGGGTCGTGAAGGACATCTCCCAATAATGCTCCGGCATGTGCTCCCGTAGCATCATAGAATGGCGCTAGCTTCTGGTTAAAATTATCAACGATAACTTTTGGCACTATTGTTGAAGATTGCTTAAACATCCTTGGGCCCATGCTGAGCATGATGGCAAAAGCAGCTAAGAAAAGCATGCCTCCTAAGAAGAAAGCGGTGAACATCAAGTCAGAATTATAATAATGCCTTACCCACCAAGGGGCAATCAATGTGAAAATAGCGACGATAAATAATAAGAAATTATTGTTTTTTAATACTTTCTGGGAATCAAAGGTATATCTCTTGGCTTCTTCTCTTCCCGTCCCAGCAGGAAGCTCTTTGATCAACGGCTTGTTTTCATCATTGGGGTTAGGGTACGCTAA
>Ga0209541_10015799_pt1 | contig 11235 bp, 13 predicted proteins | sample RifCSPlowO2_01_FD_184027 | JGI IMG/M metagenome (GOLD analysis project Ga0209541, IMG submission 184027) | Groundwater microbial communities from Rifle, Colorado - Rifle CSP2_plank lowO2_0.1 (SPAdes) (version 2) | ecosystem: Environmental > Aquatic > Deep subsurface > Groundwater | place...
AATAATGAAGTAGCTAACCTAAAATTAAAAACACTTAGAGAACATGAATCTCAACATGGCTTTGAAAGAATAGAAATGCAACTGATTAAAGCCTTAGTATTAACTTTAATTGCTTTTATTCTTTTGGTTGCCTTTCATGATTTGGGTAGAGAAAGATTATCTGATATTCAAAAATTTATTGGTAACATAACCATAGTTGTGCTCTTCTATATTACATTATTTTTTATAACAAGAAAGAGAAAGAATGTTAAGATTATATAAAAGATTCCTTAACCAATATAAGCAAGTAATCTTTGTTGTTCTCTATCCAGCTTTCTCTTTTATAGCTGAAATTCTTGCTGCAGTTTTATAATCAAGTTTTTCTTCTTCAACTAATTTCTTAAGTTTTGGAGTTGAGGCAGCCACAACTAACATTTGATTAACTTTAAAATAAAAAGGATTTGGTTTATCTTTCAATAATTTATGCCCTGTAAGATATTCGTTTAATGCACTAGAATTTACAAAACCTTTATTGTAATAAGGTTCTCCTAAACTTTTAGCTAGAGAGAATACAAATGATTTAAATTTACCCACCCTTTAGAATTACAATAGTCTTCACACTCTTTTAATTGTAGCTTTGCATTCTGCTCTGCTGTTGAAACTCTATTATATATTATTGCTTTGTCATTCATCTTTACATCATTTGTATTTTTCTATCTTCTTTAAGGAATAACTCTTCTCTATCAACACACCTTTGGCATACTTGCAGATCCTTATAATCTCTAAGGAAATGTTTATCCCTTCTACATACTTCACATTCCATAATATTTATACCTCCAAACTTGTTTTTTGTTGCATCTCGCTTTGAAAATTATTTTGTTCCCACCATTGTTGTCTTGTATTAGCCATTATAAATAATATAAGTCAAATAATACACTATACAACACTAATAATAGGTTTATCTATATCTTTCTCATCCCTTTCTTTAAACTCTTCAACAGTATATCCTTTCTTCATTGCTAATTCCTTACTACTATGAATAGCTGTTTGATGAACCTTTAATATCTTAGCTGTCTCTTCTTGTGTATGATAAGCTAAAATCCTCATTACTTCTTCTTGCTTCTTAGTCAAAGGCCTTCTCACAAATCCATTTGGCAGTGTCATTGGTTTCTTAACTGTAGTAAGTTCCTCTACCTTTCTTCTTATCTCTTGATTTAATTTATCTGTGAATAAAGTTTTCTTTGATTCATATTCATTAACTAAATGTATCGGTGGTTTTGGAACATACCAATCCCTTAGTGGAATTGTTTTCTTTCCCTTGATAACAAAAAGTGCATGTTGATAAGTTTTTTTCATATAAGAATTGTATTGCTGTATCTTTGGTCTAACCCTCGACATATTTGTTTTTTTATTTATACCTTCACACTCAAATACACAATGTAACAATTTCATACTTTGACTATCGAGAAAATCTCTATATGGAGAACAAAAGATTAAAATAATATTTTGATGTCTGAATGTGCTTAATAAATAATTCATCATCTTATTTACAGTAGATTGCCAGTTTCTATTTGATATTGTAATCTGTGGCTCATCAAAAATAATTATTTTAATTTTCTTTTGTTTAAACCAATCACTATTAATTACATCCATTAGTTCTTTAAATTCAAAAACAATCTGATTGCTTGAGAATTCGTTATCTAACATGTAACTCATTGATATTGCACTCCATGTTTTTCCAATTCCTGTTGCACCTTGAAACAAGCAAATGAAGTTTAAATTATTTGCAATTCTTTTTTTAATCCAAGTAATCCATGAGTGTTGTCCTTCCCTATACATAATTAAATTTTGCATTGTATTAATTATTCCTCTTGAACATCCTTATCTTGTTTACCACTAGAATCTACATCAATAAAGTCAACATCACCCTCTGAATATGCACTTGTCTTAAAGTAATCTAATCTAAACATTAAAGAACCTAAGTCTCTAAATAAATCCTGCATAAGTTCTAATCTCTTTATAGAATGTTTAACTTTATTATTTTCATCCTCATGTCCTCTTATAAATCCATCTGCATCTGCATATTTTTTATGAAGTAGTTTATCATCATTTAAAAATATTGTATAAACCTTTTTCATTTCCTTATCGAAGTGAGGATATAAAGCAAGAGCCAAAGTTTCTACTGCTTGAATAAATTCTTTTCGTTTATCAGTTATATATTCAGTAGAAGCATCTTGTCCTGCACCATATTTTGTATAACCACCATGATATTCTACTGTTGATATTTCTAGTATTTTTTTATAATGACCTAGAATTATTTGCTTGAAATCTAGCTTCTCTTGTTTCTTATTAGTGTAATAGTTTTCCATTTTATTTTATCCAAGATAATCAGTCTCTCTTATTTCATCTTTTAAATTTGCTTTTTTTACATTAAGTCTCTCTAATTTAAAGGGTTTGGAATCATCTCCATCATCTTCAAAATATTTTTCCTTTGCTATCGCACTTAGAAATTCAATAGAGTCCTCTTCCACGATTAAAGAAATTATTATTGCTTTTTTACTTAATTTTCTAAAAGCTAATAAATCTTTTTCAAGGTTTCCCATAATTGTTTTTCCACTTCTAGATTTTTTCTTTTCCATTTTCTTAAAAATAATTTATATTCATTTTCCGTTTGAATTTGTACTAATATAATTTTCATTTTTCATTTCAGTTTTTCCTTAAAAATATAGAGAACGATTAAAAATATAAATAGTAATACCCAAAATAATTTACTCCAAAAGAATAGTCTTACTCTTTCCATGAGGTTTACTTTTGGTTTATTCATGTTTGATATTCAATTCCTTTAATTCATTCCTTAGTTTTATAATTTCCAAAACTAAATTTATTTCTGTAGAAGTTGGAGCTATTATATCAAATTCTTCACAAGTAACCAAAAGTTCACCTAAAGGTTTCATGATTTTTCCCCAACATGTATTTCTTCTACTTCATCTTTTTCATTTGGAGTGTCAACTTTTTGGGTGTCAATTTCTTCCAGAGTACTGTCTTTTTTCCTATTTTCATTTAAATTTATTAAATTATTAATAAAATCAAGCATTCCCACAGTACTATTATCCAATTTGACACCCCCATTCTTATCAAAAACATCTATCATATCTTTATAATTGACACCCAATAACACCCGTTTGACACCCCGTTGACACCTCAAATAGTAAACTCCAGTATTATCTTTATGATGAAATCTTATAACTGATAGGTCCTGACACCCCTTTGATAGGTCCTTTACAGTGTTAATAGATACACCCATTTTCTCCTGCAAATGATGTCTTGCGAATACTTCCTTTTCATTTCCAATCCCATCATATTTATCGCAAATCTCATTCATACACTCAATATAATTTAGAATCCTTTTATCAGCAGTCCCGGAGTAGGTGTAATTAAAGAACTGTCCAGCAATTATTAATGTAACAAGAAAATCAAAAGGGATGCTTACAATCCTACCCTTTGAGTCCTTCTCTCTTTGTAATTGATACAACCATGCTACCGCAGCAACTAGAGCAAGAAATCGCTTTGTGTCTCTCATTGCCCTAGCATCAGTTGTATCAAATATTTTTATTTCCTTAAACATTAAAGCATATGGGATTACAACTGTATTATTCTTTAATAAATGCTTTATGCCTAAAGAAATCCAACTTGTCTCAGCAGAATTAACTACTCCTGCAAAGACATCAAAAGTATTTTTATTTACAGCATTTATTTTCCCAGAAGATGCTTCTACTCCAATAACATTAAATCTAGTTGAAAGCTGCTCATCCGACTGAGTTTCTGCAGTATTATACAATATAGTCTTTTGGTCTTGTTGACTATGCTTAGTTGTTTTGTATCCTGTCATTACATCTTTTTTTAGAGAAGATGTGCCACCCTCTGTTAATTGTTTGATTTTCTCAAGTAAATGCACATTAGCACCTCTGTCGTTGGAAAAAAGATTTAATTCAGAAATTGCTATAATCTTATAATTCCCTATATCGTCTTCTATAGTAGACTCAGTAGCGTTGGTTAAATATATCCAGTCTTCTTCAGGAAAGTGTTTTAACACTGTTTTCACCATATTATCCTTCCCCACACTTGTACCTCCTTTCGCTGCAAGACTTTTGTGTAATAGTGATGGAGCCAAATAACCTGTACACGAAGTTAAAAATAAGGTAAGCTTTTCGGCATCATCCTGTAAATGTGTTTTTGAAAGTTCTGTATGTATTTCAACAATCAAACTCTTCTTAGAAAATTCTTTTTTGCTAAGTTCCAACAATTTTTTATCAACATTGCTTTCATTCTGATGTTGGTCTTCTGTATCATGATACATCTCCTGTAGTCTGGAGAAAGTTGGTATCCCTAACTTAGTATAATTTGAATGTATTGCATCTATGGTTTTGTGTAGCTCATTAAAATTTAATGCAGATCTAAGATAGATCCTAATTTCATTTCTTGCCTGTTGTGGTAATTCACTTAGTAAAGGTAATATCATCTGTTCACAATATTTTCTAAAATCTTCAAACTGTTTCGGTTCCATGCCCATTACCCTCTCTTTTATTATGCTTGAAACAGTAGCCATTGACTACCGAGAACCCGATACATCCGTCTTCTTTACAAATACGATATCTTTCTTTTATTATTCTACGTAACATTTGAGAACGAGTTTTTAATCCGAGTTCCATTTTATTTTGATCAAGGTAAGAATTTAACTCAGGTTCAAAAAATACGTTTTGTAATTTTACTTTTACCATTACGATATATTTTTAAAGAAGAATGCCTTATTCACTTCAAGTTGATCGGGGAAGTAAAGCATTATTTTGTTTTACCTTCTTCTTTATTTTCAACCTCCATTAAATTATTTACTAAATCTTCAAGGAAGTGTCTTACAGTTAGTGATGTAATTTTTTGAGTAGGAGGTTTATCCATTTTCCAGAATTTGTTTTGCCTCCCTTTTAATTAAATTTCTAAGAAAAGAACTTCTACTCCTATCACTAAGAGAACTGACCTTATCTAAAAGGTCAAGTGCTTCTGAATCCAAGTGTATAATGATTGGCTTTGTAGACATGATTTTGCTAAGTTTGGGATCTTATTTATATTTTTATGATATATAATTGGTGAAATTATGAAAAAATATTTTTGAAAGATTTCACCATATAGAAAATATATTTTGTAGTTAGATATTGTTTAAATATCAAATTGTAATCTTATACCTTATGACTTTAAGGAAATACTCTCATACTGTTGGTTTGTTAAACTATTATAAGGGACTTAGGACTGATATTAGAAATCATGATTTTAATGAGTTTCATTTAGCTATATTATGGTTGATTCATGTTAAATCTGAAAGCCCTAAAATTAATCCTAAACCCACTAAACTTGCTGAATTTTTGTATGAAAATGAATTGACCTCAAGAAATTTTGTAAAACTACTAGAGATGTTTGATTTAAGTGCTTCTCCAGAGAGAGTTGAATCTAGTTTGAAATTCTTCAAAAAAATTGGACTAATAGAGAATCCAAGAAGAAGTTTTTACACATTGACTGACGAAGGTTGGGTACTATTACTCTCAACAGATTCTATTGATAGGATAAGATGTGAATTTGATTTCGAAAAAGCTTTTGACCAGATCCATAAGCCAAGAAAAAGATTACAAATGAATGATGAATGCGAAAAATGTCTTGATCAGAGGAAATGTACTTTAGCGGATATGAAAAATGACTATGAATTTAAGGAACGATTTCCATATATCTACATAAAAAATTTTGGATATCCAGATCCTGAAAGATTCACTCCTTAAGTAAATCCTTAATCGTTTTTGCAATATCCTCTTTTATTTCTGGCCTATTACTTGATAGATTGTCTACCAACAATGCAAAAGCCTGCTTTAATTGGCCTATCTCTTGATCCTTCTTCATATCAATCTCTCTAAGTTTTTCCCTATCCAATGGCCTTTTACAATTGTTGCATATAGTGTCAGTAAACTTATTCTTGTGATTACAAAACAAACATTCCTTTTCAGTCATTCTAAATTCTTGAACTTGAAGGGTGTTATTTGGTATTTTTCCTTTTCTGACTAGCTCTTGATTAAACACTTCTTCCTGCTTGCTTTGATCATAGAAGTGCAGGGATCTCATTGTTTTCCAACCTGCTATTTTCTGGATGACTTGTGGAGCATCCCCATTAAGGATTCTGAATGTAACACCCATTCTTTTCAATGAGTAACATGTAATTTGTTTATTTATCATAAGTTTCTTGACTGCATTTCTTAAGCGCTCATTTACACTTTTGTTGGTTAACTGCGATTTAGGATTATGCTTGTCATACTTAACAAACAAATAGGAATTTGTGTCTGTCTTAAATGGATGAATATTTAACCACTTAACAAGATAGGGAAAGCTATCTATGCACGATAGGAATTTCGTTCCTTCTTTGCCATGACTGGAAATCCATATCTTTGCATAATTATCATACAACTCGCAGTCCTTAATTTTGGTATAGCAAAGCTCTTGGGGCCTTGATAATGATTCCAAACTTAAGGTAATATATGCCTGCATCTTAGGATCATCACTAAAGAAGTTTACTAATCTTTCATATTCTTCCCAAGTGAACTTATCATTCCTTAACTTCTCTCTACTCTTATCAATCTTACTTGACAAGTGCCTTACTTCGTAAGGAACAATCCTTTCGTCAATCCGTTCCTTTTCGTCTTTCTCAGGGAATAATTGTTTCCAAAGATATTTGATGTCAATGACAAAATCCTTCTTACCTCTGTCATTTAAGGTTTTATTAACAAATTTAATGATTTTATCAATGTCTTCTCTTTTAACGCTTACAAGATCTTTTTCTGAGCAATAGACAACAATTTTTAGTTGATTCAACAACCTCAAACGCCTGACATAGCTTTGATCCTGCACTTCAAACTTGTCCATCAGGGCCTCAAAATACCTTAAATTAGCCTGATTTTTGCAGTAATATATGCTCCGAGAATTTGAATTTGAAGGTTTCTTTATTAAGTCCGCTAAGTGTTTTTTAAATCCTTCGTATCTTTTCTTGCTGCTATAAATATCATCTTCTGCCATATTACTTACCTCGCTAAATTGATTTATAAGGCTACAGTAATACGCATTGCTTTAGAATTCAAGTGCGGGAGACAGGGTTCGAACCTGCGCAGGCACTAAGCCAATAGGTCCTTAGCCTATCCCGTTAAGTCATACTTAATATATTAAGCATTTTGACCGCTCCGGCACTCCCGCATAGAAAGTAGTAATTTAATAATACTTTAAAAGATTTTCTATAACTACTTAATTTTTGTAATGTATTTAAAGTATTATAGCAAATTTAAATTTATGGAGGTCCTCCACCTTGATTATTTCTTTCTTGGTCTCTTCTGTGCTGATAAGCACGACTCCTTTTACCAGGGATATCAACATTTCTATTCTGTACAGGCCCTCTTCCATGTCTTGCCTGGAATGTAATTTGTATATTCGGATCTGGACTTCCAACTTCTACTACAGTAAAGATTACTTCTTTAGTTTCGTTAGCTACAATGGTTTGTAAGCATGTTCCGTTGACAACTTCATAACCTTGAGGCACCTGTATGCACATATCAAGGGTCCAGTTACTATCTGAAGTAAGTATGAACGGATAAAGAGTTACATTGTCTTCCCAGACTACATATTGAGGATGAATTATTTCAAGGATTGATCCTACTATAACGGTTTTACTCCCACCTTTATAATCTACAGATCCATCCCTATTAAGTACCTTAATTATTTGGAAATCTTTGAATGCTAAGTCACCTTGTTGATCCCCATTGGTATCATTGAAATCCTCGAAACCTTTTGGTTTTCCTGTATAAATGGTCTTGTTTGTCAAAATATCATAATATTTAGTTATAACAAGATATACACCAGTTTGATTTTCTCCAGCTATACACCTTCCAGTTAAGTTTGTGGTACATCTTCCAACTCTGGCAATATTGGCTTCAAATACCTCTGCGTAAAGAGTACCTGACGGATTCATTGTGAAGTTTGATTGGAATGTTGTATTTTGTCTATCAAAGACTCTCACTTCTGCTCCTTGAATTGGATTTTTACAACTTCCCGCCCCCCCACAGTATGTACCAATCCGGTCAATCACATGTAATTCTACCAGATTCTCATCACCGACTAGACAACCTTGGAATTCTGGTCTACCCAAAGTTAGAGGACATGCATCCTCATCATCATCTATACCATCCTCATCTGAATCTCTTGGTAGAATTCTTACAAATACTTCTTGTAAGTCAGAAGAATTTCCGAAGAATGCAGTCACCACTGTTGAATACAATCCGAGATCTTCAGGTTGAGTTTGCCATTGACAATTCAAATTGAATGGTGGAGTGCAGATGATACTAACAGAGATATTATCAAAATCCAATAAGGGTATTATTGTAACACTAAATTCGGCAGTATCATCAAAAATACCATCAGTTACTCTTAATGTAATATTATTTGAACCCACTTGATCTAAGGTGGGTGTACTACAAGTAAACAAAGAAATATTTGAGATATTACAGTTTATTAAGTTTGGATTTGTTTGACTAAGAATCTCAAATCTAATTGAATTATAGTCTACATTCGAATCAACAAATTCAAGTAAATTTAACAAAGGTGTGTTTGGAATTTCATTCTCTAAAATAAATTGTTCTGGTATTTGTTTAATTCCAATTGGCTCTGAAGGATTAACTATTGAAAAGTTGTATGTAGAAATTATGGGATTTTGATTTCTGTCATATAATAATTGATTATCGTTTGTTGCAGCTACAACCACACGGAACAATCCTACACTAAAGGGCTGTTGAGTATAAATTGATTCTAATGGATCCCACTGATCGAAAATTTGGGACAACTTAATCAGGTTTGAAGATCCAGGACTAATTCTTAACTCAAGGTTCTTTGTAAAGTTATCATCTAACCAACTACTAATTAAATTATCATAAAATTGAACTTTCATTTGTAATGTAATTGTTGTATTTGTTACTTCATTATTCTTTAGAATTGATTCATTATGATTTTCAACAAATAGCCTTAAACAGCCCGTACTTGAAGATCTTTGATCAGTTACATCAAGACAAATCTGTTCAGTACCTTTCTCAATACCTTCAATTTGAAGAACTGAATTATCAATACTTAAAAATGCAATACTTGAATTAACAACTGTATATGTTAATATATCTCCTTCTGGATCATATACTGCAGTAGATATATTGAAGCTTAAATGTTGGCCTTGTAGCACACTAATATCTGGAAGTTTGGAAAAGTATGGGCTTTGATTAGGTGATTCATGCACAATTGGGATTGAAACAGATTCTAAGCCATCATTGCATGTTAATGTTAAAGGTGTATTTGCATTTGAATTAATAATTTTTAAATTTAATAGGCCTCTTGAAATTCCTGAACTTACTGACAAATTACCATTAGTAACTGAACAATTAATATTTTGTTCGTCAGGATCGAAAACTTTTGCCTGAATAATTATGGCATGTTCATTGAAAATGTCTATAAATGTAGGTTCACCAATTGTTGGTGGAGTATTAACTATAACTGCTGTTGTTTTGATATCTGAGTTAGAGTCCAGATATCTAATAAAATTAATACCTTCTTCAGATACTGTTAATTGCCCATTATTTATTATATTATTTGGTGAACAAGTTTCTCCAAAGCAAGTTGATGTTTGTCCATTAATAAATATACCAGAATCAGGAGTTACTATATTTCCAATATATTCATCATATATTAATGAGTTAAATTTAATGCCAAAGGAAGCATCAATGTTCATATCATTTTTTTGAACATTTCCAACACTGTCGATGCAACTAATATGAGCTATAGTTCTGTTTGAAATAAGATCAATAGATGGATCATTTTCAGCAATATTTCCAAGGTTGCAGATTGAAAATATTCCTGATGATGTACAATCGTTTGAAAGGTATGTGTAACTTCTGTCTTTGTGCAGCCTAAATTCAGTATCTCTGCCATATTTACATTTTAAGGGCTCATTTCCTTTCACAACGATAATAGTTTTACCATCATCTTGATTATCTAAGGCAGATTCTTTATTTGAAGCAATTGTAAATAATTCTGTGACAGGAGGTAGTGAGTCTGTTGTATAAGAACCGTTTATTGGATTTACTGAAGCTGCATTTCCATTTTCATCATAGATAAATGCAAACCATTCATGCTCCTGGTTGTCTTGTTCTACTTCAAATGAACAACTTGGATTAATATTTGATGTTGTGGAGCACAGCTCTCTATAAATACCACAACCGTTACTTGAGACTCCGATTGAACTGTTACAAACAAATAGTGTTAAAATATCATTATCTAGATCATATACCTGTGTCTGAATTGATAATTTATCCATTCCTTTGATGATTTCTGCATCATCGTAAGCATTTATAAATATAGGCTCTTTATTGGATGATAATTTAGTATAACCTGAATCTAAAGCTTCAGTAAGTTTGATTTTTTCACCAAGGAAATAAAGGTCTTTAGTTGTTTTTGTATTAAGATAAATTGAGTTAAATATTTTAAATTGTTCACTTAAGTTACTTTGTAGTCCTAAATTATCTTCTGTAGACGCGCTTATTCTGTATACACCAGGCTCAGATCCATTAAATTCCGCGTTAATAAATGAATCAATATAATTTCCTGATATTATAATAGTTTCATTATTGGGGGTAATTATATCTATATTAAATCTGTTTAAGTTTGTTTCTTTAGCTGTGACTTTTAATTCTATATTTACTAATTCACCATATCCTTGAAGATCAGTTATATCTAAATATTCGATAGTTGGCGGGCTATTGACATAAATATTCATTAATATCTTATTATTAGATTCAGTTGTTTCAATAATTTTATCTTGGCTGTCTGCAAATAAGATGATCCTGTTATTTCCACCCAGATTAGAGGTATTAATAATTAAATTCCAGTGATCAATACTAAATGGATGCATGGTTATATTTTCTGAGATAAATTCAATAGTTGCATTTGTATCTACATTGAATATTATTCCTTTTAGTATTAAGTCTCGGGCAAATAATTCTCCCGCATTTCTTAGGCTGAAATTCAATATGACATTATTTCCCTGTGTTAAATTTAATTCACAATTTGTTATTGATAGGCAATTTGAGATGCTTACATTAAAGAGTTCTATATCAGTAGATCTCACAGGAATAAATCTATTAA